>Ga0316218_1001309_pt1 | contig 27477 bp, 23 predicted proteins | sample TBH18003metaG_FD_203634 | JGI IMG/M metagenome (GOLD analysis project Ga0316218, IMG submission 203634) | Freshwater microbial communities from Trout Bog Lake, Wisconsin, USA - TBH18003 | ecosystem: Environmental > Aquatic > Freshwater > Lake > Hypolimnion/Profundal zone | place: USA: Wisconsin...
TGGAGCAGGTTTTGGCTTTAAGGCCCTGCCCATCGCACGCTCAGCTCGACCGGCTCTGCCTCGCCTTTACTGCGGGCATCACATCTCTGATGGCGATGTTCACGTGGACCATGTTTTGCCGAGGCAGATTATTCACCATGATGAGATATGGAACCTCGTTCTTGCTCATAGTATTTGCAATCTGAACAAATCAGATCGTGTGGTTGCCGCTCACTTCATAGAGAAGTTGCTCTTCCGAAATGAAAACATTGTCGGCAGCAGTCACCCTTGGAAAAAGCAAATCGAATACCAGCTAGGAATGACCGCGTTAAGGCGGCGAGAGGCGCTGAAGAACCACTATGAGAAGGCCTCTGAGCATCATCTAGTCCCGCGCTTTCCCGTGTAAGGGTTCACATTGCCCTTCGTAGAGTAGTTATCACGCTTGGTGTGATTGGGGTTTGTCTGCATATGCCGCCGGACGTATGTCCCGTGCCGGGTGACATGCGCTCGAACGGAATGCGAGCGAGCTTGGGCCGCCATGCTGAACGGCAGCAGCAGCGATAGAGCGAGCAGGACTGAAGTGATCTTCATTGCGCGTCCTAATTGTTGGTTAGTCACACTTCTTAAAGTTCGACGCCTGACACTTAAGGGCCATTGCTTGGGCTTCTGCGATTTGTGCGGGCGTCATCTTGACGGCGATGCTGTCGCGGTTGGATGAAAATTGTTTGGCAAGTTCACCTGATACCGATGACGCCGATAAATTATACCACATATGTGCGCGTACGTAGTCCTGCGCTACGCCCTCACCCAATTCGTACATCACGGCTAAATCATCCATCGCACCCAAGTTGCCCTTCACGGCAGCTAGTCCATACAGCCGCACGGCCTCCTTGTAGTTCTGCACCACGCCCTTACCGTTGTGGTACATCCAGCCAAGACAATGCTGCGCCTCCGAATTACCCTGCGCGGCAGCTAGTCTAAACAGCCGCACGGCTTCTTTGTAGTCCTCAGCTACGCCCTGACCTACTTCGTACATCGTGCCAAGTTGAAGCTGCGCCACCGCATCACCCTTTTCAACTAATGTACGCAGCAGCCTGACTTCTGTGGCGTAATCCATTTGATCCTCAGCCGCATGTATCGCAGTCCAAGGATCAACAGACTGAACCTGTGGGGGCTTAGGCGCTTGAGCCATAGAAATGCCACCGCATCCAAGCGTGAGAGTTATGGCGAGTAGGGCTGACTTGATTGTCGGGTTCATGGCGGCAGTCTCCATTTCCACCGAGCATAGCCCCTTTCGTCCGCCCTGTGCAGCCGGGCCGCCCCTGCAAGTTTCTCCCATTTTAAACAGTCAGTTGGCACCCCTGTATCAATTCCCCGCGATAAGCATAGGCTCAGGGCAAGGCGTTCCATCCGGTGGGCTTAGATGGAGGCTAGCATGCGCTTTACAGCTTTACTGACTGTCGCACTCCTGACGTTCAGCGCACCCGCAGCGTTTGCTCAGTGCGTTGGATACTCTGGTCCGGGCGGCGCTTGCTACACAGGCCCCGGTGGTGGTGCGTACACGGGTCCGGGTGGCGGTGCGTACACTGGCCCCGGCGGCGGCGCTTATACTGGCCCCGGTGGCGGATGCTACAGCGGGCCGGGTGGTAACAGCAGCGACCCTTGGAACCGTCCCAATCCGAATTGCAGATAACGCGCACGACATTAAATTGAGAACGGCGGCCATTGTGCCGTCGTTTTCATTTCTGGCGATCAGGTACTCGATGCTCGCCTGCTCTGAGCAGCCGGGCTGTTGGGTCGGGCGCGGGTTTAGGATAGACTCTTAGGCCTCAATTACGTCACGCCACTTGTAAATTCATATTCCCTTGGCTGTACATTTTCTAAGTTTTGAAGGGCCTCTAGCGCTGCCTCGTCACCCTGACCAGCGGCCAGCCAAAGTAGCCGCTCACCTTCAACGATATTCTTCTTAACGCCATCGCCTGCGAGGTAGCAGAGGCCGAGATTTTTTTGGGATATGGGATTATTTTGTTCTGCGGAAAGACGGTACCACTTCACCGCCTCAATAATATTCTGCTCTACACCTGTTCCACTATCGTAGGCATACCCAAGTGCGCCTTGCGCTCCTGCATGCCCCTTTTTCGCAGCAATTAAAAAAAGCCGGACACCTTCAGCCTGATCTTTCGGCACACCCTTTCCGAAAAAATAAGCGTCACCTAGAGAATATTCAGCATACCTAAGACCTTGGTCCGCAGCCAAGCGGTACCACCGGGCAGCTTCAGTTAGGTCCTTATCTACGCCTAAACCGCCCCGATACATGTCGCCCATATGATTCTGACTGCGAGCGAAGTTCTGATACGCAGAAAGGCGAAAGAGCCTTAGGGCCTCAGCATAGTCCTTCGGCACCCCTTTGCCCTGTGTGTAAAGGTAGCCAAGATCGTCTTCTGCTTGTGGATCGCCTTTTTCCACGCCCAGCCGGTACCATCGGGCTGCTTCAGCAGGGTTTGTCTTTAGGCCTTTTCCATCCTCGTAAAGCTGCCCAATCTTGGCCGCTGCTTTGGTATCACCACTGGCAACTGCAAACTGCCATGTCCTAAGTGCCTTAGTGTAATAACCCTGCTGGTAGGCCTCCTCAGCGCTCGTCATCATGTCCGGAGAGGCGCAGCCTGCAAGCCATACAGCGAGCAGAAAGGCGGTGGGGCGGATTGATCTGGTCATTGTCGCTTTAAAAGAATCGTCTTTTACCATTTAGCCCATGTAGGGACCGAGTAGGAGATATCCGGTCTGGAGAAGTCCGCATTGGACTGATTTAGTAACGTTACGTCCTTAAATCCCTAAAGGCTAATTCTAGCCTGTGGCGAATATCCTCAGGCCATAGCTATTTAATCTGTACACGAACTAATGTATTGTCCTTCCGTATTTTGCAGCGGATTGCGGCATGGCTCGAAGCAGCACATCAGGACAAGGACGGCCCAAGGGGGCTTTAAACCGGTCAACTCTAGAAGTCCGGGAAGCCGCGCGGGCTTACACCGCTGAGGCCTTAAAGACGCTTGCATCCATCATGCGCCATGGCACCACCGAGGCTGCCCAGATCATGGCCGCTAAGGAACTGCTTGATAGGGGATATGGGAAGCCCGCTCAGGCCTCTGAACCTGAGGGTGTCCTTATAGAGGCCCCGCCTACAGTGGAGTTCGATGTGGCCCGGCTTAGTCCAGCGTCTCGGGCGGCCCTCAAGGCTGCGCTGCTTGAGGCGAAGGCTTTCGGGGCAGAACAACTGGCTGGGGCGAGCCGGGTACCCGTTAGGCGATTGGCCTCAAAAGCCCATCAGAATGCTTAATGCCGCCGTGCATCTCTAATGTTGATAATGTTAGCCGCTGGAGACGTGCAGAGTTCCCCCCAAGCTTCCATCATAGGTTGGCGTTCTTCAAGAAGGTCTTCTCGCGCATAGGCCCGCCGCGTCTTATCCTTATCGATGTGCGCCAAGGCCAATTCGCTTAATTCATCTGGGTAATTGTTGGTTCTACACCAAGATTTGAAGCTAGTACGAAAGCCATGGAGATCGACGGCACGATTTTCGCTATCACGCCAACGCGGCACTTGCCCATCTGCAATGCCGTCCAGACACATTCTCTTCACGAGACCCGACAACTCCTTGTCAGCAAGTGCTTTGCCCGAATAGGGGGGGGGGAAGATAAGGCTGTGAGGCCCGCTAAACGACAATGCCTTCATAGTGAGCAGCAACTCAGTGGCTGGTTTGGAAATCGGGACGCGATGAATCCGCCTTTTTTTCATGTGGCCAGCCGGTTTAGTCCAAATCAGGCCATCGAGGTCAATTTCGTCCCAAGTTGCTCTGCGCGCCTCGCTGGGACGGCTGGCAGTTAAGATGACAAAGGCGACACACCTCGCTGCAATCCTGTCTAGCTTACTTATGGCGGCCATGAAGGCGGAAACCTGTTTCCAAGGCAGCGAAGGGTGGTTGCGTATGGTATGAATCTTACTGACTGAAGGAAGTTCTGTTTTTAGCGCCGCCCACGAGGCCGGATTAATGAGGTCTGCCGACCTCCATTTGCGGGCTGGTGCGGCTGCATAATCAAATACCGCTTCAATACGCTGGCGCGTGTGCGACGCCGTAATCGGCATCTGCTTCCAGATCGGCTTAAGAACCTCAAGGATGTGGCTAGTGGATACTTGGGCAACATCCATGTTGCCAATAATTGGGAGAGCAAACCTTTCGACCGTCGAGCGCCATTGCTGGGCATATCGAGGGCTAGACCAGCCAGACCGGTGAGCTTCAAAGTATCCTTTAAACGCATTAGTGAATGTGTGTTCTGTGGCATTTTTCTCGGCTTCGCGGCGCGCTTGGAAAGCCGCTTCACGCTCCTGCATTTCCTTCCTGCGTTCCTCAATTGGGTCGAGGCCATTATTCATATGGCGTTTCGCCGCCGCGGCAAGATCGCGGGCTTCTGCGAGGGATGCGCCAGCACGACCATCCGGGTCACAGTTTCCCAAGCCCATCTCACGGGCCTTGCCCTGTCGGGTGAAGCGAAACAGCCATGATTTTGAATTGTTCGGCGTGATCTGCAGGTACAACCCTGCCGCATCCGGAATGCGGGTCGGGCGCTTTAAATCCCCGCCGGGATGGGAGGCGGCACGTACTCGAGCAGCAGTTAGTTTGGGCATAGTGGTTCTCTATAGGCAGAAGCTATCTACCCCCAAAGCTACCCCCAACGTGCGACGAGAGGCAACTAGACACTCATATCCGCCTATGTTGTTAAACGCTGGTATTAAAGGGCTATATGTCTCTCGCGTAGACGAAGCTAGACGGCAATACACAGAACCCGGCTTACAGGCCATCTGACACTTTCTTTTTTGAACCCCTCTCTGCGTGCTGATGCACGCGAAGGGGGAGGCAGGTCATGGCCCTGGCTGATGGTCGCCCCGCGGCTTCGCGGCGGAGCTCGCGCGAAAAAAGCTGCGGCTCACTGCGCCAGCGCGAAGGCATACACCATGTTGCCCGCCGTGACGGCGACATACTGTTTGCCGTCGACCGCGTAGCTGATGGGCGTGGCGCTGATGGCGCCGGGCGTCCGGAAGCGCCACAGCACCTTGCCGCTCTTGCCGTCCAGCGCCAGGAAATTGCCTTCCGCCGTGGTGGCCAGGACGACGCCGGCCCGCGTCGCCAGCACGCCGCCCACCGCCGAGCCCAGCTTGGTGCGCCACAGCACACGGCCGGTGCGTCCGTCCACCGCCATCACGCTTTCGCCCAGCCCGGCCTGCAACACCGCGCTGCTGCGGTCGAAGGAAAAGCTGGCGGTTCCGGCGGCTTCATCGCTCAGGGCTTTTTCCAGCACCGTCTTGCCGTCGGCGCGGTCCAGCAAGCTGAACACGCCGTCGCGGCCCACATACAACAACGCGGCGCGTTTCCTGCCGCCAACCGTCACATCCGCCATCGCCACGTTGCCACCGCCCGCGCCGGGCTTCAGGGCATGCCGCCAGATGATGGCGCCGCTATGGGCGTTGATCGCCAGCACGCTGTCGCCATTGGCCCCGCCATCCGTCGCGGCGGTCGTGGACCAGTAAAGCATCTCATGCGCCGCATCATAGGCCCCAACGCTGGCGGTCATCGCGCCCGCCGCGTTCGCCGCGGTGACGGTCTGGAGCCGCCAGATCTGCGCGCCCGTCGCAGGATCGTAGGCATCCAGCCAGCCGCGCGCCTTCGGGCCCGTGCCAGCCACACCCACAATGACGCGGGTGCGCAGCGCCAGCGGCGCGCCCGTCATGGCGTAACCGTCAAGCGTGCTGGCGGTCTGCTTTTCCCACAGCACCCGGCCGTTATGCGCATCCAGCGCGATCAGCTTGTTGTCGGACGTGCCGACAAAGACCCGCCCCTCCAGCACCGCCACGCCGCGATTGCCGCCGGCGGGCGCCCTGTTGGCGATCAGGGGCTGGCGCGTGAACTGCCACAGCAGCAAGCCGCTTTTGGCGTCGAAAGCGCTGACGCCGCCCGCCGCGCCGGAAACATACAGCACGCCATTCGCCGCGATGGGCGTGGCGGCGGCGGCGCCGTTGTTCAAGACCGCGCTCCAGCGCGCCTGCAGCTGTACCGCATTCGCGGGCGTCACCTGGTTCAGCGCCGAGAACGCGCTGCCATCCAGCGTGCCGCGCGGACTGGCCCAGTCGCGCGCGTCCGGCGCGGCAATGCGGGCATAGGGCAATACCGGTGCGGGCGCATGGGTCGCGGTTTCGGCCAGGTTGCGCGCCTTCTGCGCCGCCAGGAAGGCGGCAAGATTGTCGATGTCGGCGGCCGACAGCCCGGCGGCGATCTGCGGCCCCGCCAGCGGCGCGGGCGCGGAAAGGCTGCGGACATTTTTCTTGTCCAGCATCAGCAACGTTCCGTCGCGTTGCTCCAGATGCAGGGTGAAGCTGTCTTCGGCGCGGATCACGCCGCTCACTTTCTTCCCGCTGGCCAGAACGGCATCGGCGGTCCGCGCCGCCATTGTCCGATGCAGGATGCCGTCATGGATGGCGTCGGCGGGGCGCAAGCCTTCGGCCGACAGATCAGGGCCAAGGTCCATGCCGCGGCCATTGATCTCGTGGCAGCCGGTGCAGTTGCCGCCACCGAAGAACAGCCTTTCGCCCGCCGCAGCGTTGCCGGCCGCCGCCTTCGGTGCCGCCGCCGGGCGGCTGGCAAGCGACTTGAGATAATTCACCAGCCGCCAGCTATTCTCGGCGGACAGGCTGTCGAAGCGCGGCATCTGGGTGCCATCGACGCCGCTGCGGATCACCTGGAAGACTTCCGCGTCGCTGTCGCCATGGCGGAAATGGCCGGTGTTCAGCGCCGGGCCGCTGCCGCCCACGCCGCCCGCGCCATGGCAGGCGGCGCAGGTGGTGTTGTAGATCGCCGTGCCTGCGGCAATGGCGGCGGGGTCGCCGGCAAAGGGGTTGGCCGGTGGCTGGTCCTGCGCCAGCGCGGCCCAGAGCGCGCCCGAAACTGCGAGCGCCGGAAAAGCGGCGAAGGCGGCGGCGATTTTGCGCATGATGTGGCCGTTACAGGCCCGCCTTCTTGAGCGGAATATCACCGATGGCGGACCAGTCCCAGTCCTTCCAGCCCCAGGCCACCGCCTGGTCGTAATTGGCCTTGGCCAGGTCGGCGGTGGGCATCTGCACCCCCAGCTCGGTGGCGGCGGCGCGCGCCAGATTGACGTCCTTCAATCCCAGGGTGAGGGCGAAGCCCGCCGGTTCATACTGCCGGTTCAGCACCATCAAGCCGTAATTCTTGAACACCGCGCCGGTGAACAGCCGCCCGCTCATCACATCATGGAAGGCGGCAGGATCGACGCCGCCCTTTTTCAGCAGGGCGAAGGCTTCGCCGATGGCCTGCATCTCGCTGGCGATCATGAAATTGCCGGCGATCTTGAACAGATTGGCTTTCTGGGCGTCGTCGTCCACCGGCACGACGCGGGCGCTGATGGCGCCGAACACGGCTTGCATCTTTTCAATCGCCGCCGCCTCGCCACCCGCCACGATCACCAGCTGCGCCGCCGCCGCCATGTCGGGACGTCCGAACACCGGTGCGGAAATGTAGGAAAGACCGGCCTTGGCGTGCGCCGCCTGCAATTCCCGCGCGAATGCGGCCGAGATGGTCGCCATGTTCACATGGATGAGGCCCCGCTTCGCGCCGGCCAGCAGCGGCCCGGCCAGCCCGACCTCGCGCATCACAGCGTCATTGGAGAGCATGGAGAAGACGGCATCGCCCTGCAGCGCGTCTTCCGGCGTCTTCGCCGCCACCGCGCCCTTGGCCACCAATGCCTGTACCGGCTGCGGCGAGCGATTCCACACCGTCACGCCATGGCCGGCCTTCAGCAGGTTTTCCGCGACATGCCCGCCCATCCGGCCCAGGCCGATAAAACCGATCTGCATCACCAGCTATCCTTCATGTTCTCGTCTGCGGTCCGGACTGTATCCCCCGCCTGCGTGGCTTTCGCCCTCGCCATGCGAATCATCCAGCGGCCAAATCCGCCCAGCCCGGACAGAACGCCCGGATGGCGGGAAATGGTCTGGAGCACGGGCTCTGGATTTACCCTTCGTTTACGATTGTCACCACAGTCTTGCCATGTTTCGTTTTTGTTCCGCCAGGCGCAAGCCCTTGGGGGTCTGGGGTTCCTGAAACATAGCCAAACCCCTATAAAATATGGGCTTTTCGTTTGACCGGAAATCCCATCCCATGTTATCCCATGCTATCCCATAAGGCTGAAAAGCCCGCCTGAGACGCCGCCGGGGGTCCGGTTGCCTGAGGCCATGGGACGAGGGGGTAGCCGCTGGCCATGACCGTCCCGGTCCAGCCTTTCATCACCACATTCGCCGGTTCCCTCGATTCCAAGGGCCGGGTCTGCATCCCCGCGGCCTATCGCACCATTCTCACGGCCCAGGGCACGCCCGGTGTCTATGTCTGCCCCAGCTTCATCGACCCGGTGCTGGATTGCTTCGGGCAATCCCTACTGGACGAGACGGCCGCGCGTCTTGCCTCGCAAGACCCTTTCCTGTCGCCGTCCTTCGACGACGAAGCCACGACGCTGATCGCCGCCACGCACATCCTGCCCGCCGACGAGAATGGCCGCGTCCGCCTGCCCGACGCCCTGATCGCCCATGCGGCGCTGAAGGATCGCGTGCTGTTTGCCGGCAAGGTGAAGAAGTTCCAGATCTGGGATGCCGACCGCTATGCCGCGCTGGCCGCCGAAGCAGTGGCGCGCATGAAGGCCCGCTATGCCGGGGAGCGCGGCCAATGAGCGGCGGTCATGTCCCCGTCATGCTGAACGAAGTGCTGGAAGCGCTGGCCCCGCGCGACGGCGCCTATTACATCGACGGCACCTTCGGCGGTGGCGGCTATACCCGCGCCATTCTCGAAGCCGCCGACTGCCGCGTCCTGGGCATCGACCGCGACCCCGCCGCCATCGCCCGCGGCCAGGAACTGGTGCGGCGCTTTCCCGGCCGCCTCACTCTGGTGGAGGGCGAGTTCAGCCGCATGAACGAATTCGCGCAGGCGAGCGACGGCGTCGTGCTGGACCTGGGCGTGTCGTCGTTCCAGTTCGACCAGCCGGAGCGCGGCTTCTCCTTCGCCAAGGATGGCCCTCTCGACATGCGCATGTCGCTGTCGGGGATGAGCGCCGCCGACTTCGTCAACAGCGCCGATCATCCCACCCTCGCCTCGGTCATCGCCCGCTTCGGCGAGGAGAAGAATGCCCGCCGCATCGCCACCGCCATCATCGCGGCGCGTCCCGTCACCGGCACGGCACAACTGGCCGCCATCGTTTCGCAGGCACAGGGCCCCGCCGCGCTGCGCTATGCCATCCATCCCGCCACCCGCACCTTCCAGGGCCTACGCATCCATGTGAATGACGAGCTGGGCGAACTGACGCGCGGCCTCGACGCGGCGCTCGCGGTGCTGAAGCCGCAGGGCCGTCTGGTGGTGGTCTCGTTCCACAGCCTGGAAGACCGCATCGTCAAGCAGTTCCTGAACAGCCGCTCCACCGCCGCGCCGCGCGCGTCGCGTCATGCGCCCGACATCGCGCCGGCCCGCCCGCTGTTCCGGCTCATCACCCCCAAGGCGCGCCAGCCCGGCGAGGCCGAGATTGCCCACAATCCACGCGCGCGTTCCGCCAGGCTGCGCGCCGGCGAAAAACTGGCGGCATAGGAGTTCCCATGGTTCGCGCGCTCAATCTCTTCTGCGTCGCCCTGATGGGCCTGACCATTCTCGGTCTCTACCATGTCTCGGAAAAGGCGCGGGTGGCGCATATGGAACTGAACAAGACGCACCGTCAGATCGTGGCCGAAAAAGGCGCCATCGCCGTTTTGCAAACCGAATGGCAGCATGTCGCCAATTCCGACCGGGTGCAGCAGCTGGCCGCGACGCATGGCATGAACGATGCCGCCTCGGCCCAGCTTTCCTCCTTCGACCAGATGCCGCGCCGCAGCGATGACACGCCCTTGAACGGCAGTCCGGTGCACAACGTCAACGCCGAAATTCCCGCCACCCCGCAAGCCCAGACTGGATTCCAGGACTAGATGATCGAGGCGCCCACCGTCTTCCAGCGACGCATCGTCATCGGGGCGGGAGTCTGTGTCGCCGCCTTCATGCTGGTGGGAATCCGTCTGGTTGATGTGACGCTGATGCGCAGCGCCGGCACCGATGCCGCCGCCGGTCCCGCCATGGCTGCCCGCGCCGATCTCACCGACCGCAACGGCGAATTGCTGGCCCGCGACCTGCCGGTGAAGGATATTTATGCCCGCCCGCATGAATTCTGGGACAAGGCCCAGGCCGCGAAGGATCTCGCTGCCGCCACCGGCGCCGATGAACGCCGCCTGCTGGAAGGCTTCAACAATTCCAAGCATCCCTATGTGCTGGTGGCCCGCCGCATCACGCCCGACGCCGAGGCCCGCGTCATGCATCTGGGCCTGCCGGGACTGGAGTTCGAGCCCGCCTCCAAGCGCTACTATCCCGATGGCCGCATCGCCGCCCAGGTGATGGGTGTCACCGACCCCGACAATAACGGTGTCTCCGGCCTGGAAATGGGCCTGCAGGACAGGCTGCGCGACGCCGCCGATGGCGGCGCCGTCGCCACCTCCATCGACGCGCGGGTGCAATATATCCTGACGCATGAAGTGGCCGAAGCGCGCAAGACCTTCAGCGCCCATGCCGCGGGCGGCATCGTCATGGATGTGAAGACCGGCGAGGTCATCGCCATGACGTCGCAGCCCGACTTCGACCCCAACCAGCGCAAGCTGGAGGACGGCGACTCCACCCGCAACATCATGGCCCAGGACGTTTACGAGCTGGGCTCGGTGTTCAAGATCTTCTCCTTCACCCTGGCCTTCGAGGACCACACCCTCAAGAGCCTGGACGAGGTCTTCCCCATCGGTCAGGGTTACAAGATCGGAAAATACACCATCCACGAAGCCGAACACATGCCGGCAACGCTGATGGCGCGCGATATCCTGGCCCAGTCCTCCAACATCGGCACCACCCAGATCGCGCTGCGCTCCGGCGGCGCCCGCCAGCGCGAATTCCTCACCAGTCTCGGCCTGCTTTCGCCGTTGAAGACCATGCTGCCGGAAACGGCCCGGCCGCTCTTTCCCGGCGCCAACTGGGGCATGATCGAAACCGCCACCGTCAGTTTCGGCCATGGCATCTCGGTCTCGCCGCTCAGCTTCCTCACCGCCGCCGCCACCGTGGTCAATGGCGGCCGCCGCATCACGCCCACCTTCATCCGCCAGCCGCCGGGCACCGACAATCGCGGGGCGCAGGTGATCAAGCCGGAAACCAGCGAGCAGATGCGCGACCTGCTGCGCTATGTCGTCACCAACGGCACCGGCCGCAAGGCCGACATTCCCGGCTATGATGTGGGCGGCAAGACCGGCTCGGCCCAGGTGCCGGGCCCCAATGGCCGCTATCTTGCCCATGCCCTGCGCACCTCTTTCTTCGCCGTGTTTCCGGTGCACAATCCCCGCTATGTCGTCTTCGTGCTGATGGACCAGCCGCACGGCACCAAGGAAACCGGCGGTTTTGCCTTGGCCGCCTATACGGCGGTGCCGGCGGCGGCCCATGTCGTCGCCCGCATCGCGCCGCTGCTGGGGGTGCCCAACGTGCCGCCGCCCGCGAAACTCGCTGATGGACGCCCGTGATGACGCCACAATCCTCCGGCACATTGACGGCGATGATCCAGAAATTTTCCGGCCTGACCAGCGACAGCCGCAAGGTCGCGCCGGGTTTCCTGTTTGCCGCCCTCGCGGGTACGAAAACTGACGGTGCCCGCTTCGTGAAGGAAGCGGTGGCGAAGGGCGCCATTGCCGTGCTGGGCGCCCCGGAGATCGAGGCCGAGGTCAATGCCACCGGCGCCGTCTTCATTCCCGCCGCCAATCCCCGCGCCGCGTTGGCGCAGTTCGCCGCCGCCTTTTATGGCGCGCAGCCTGAGACCGTCGCCGCCGTCACCGGCACCAAGGGCAAAAGCTCCATCGTCGCCTTCCTGCGCGAAATCTGGACCGCCAATGGCCGCAAGGCCGCCAGTCTGGGGACCGTCGGCGTGGTCGGGCCGAATGGCGTCATGCCGCTGGCCCACACCACGCCCGATCCGGTCGAGATTCATGCCTTGCTGGCGCAACTGGCGAAAGACGGCGTCGATCATCTGGCGGTGGAAGCCTCCAGCCACGGTCTGGACCAGAACCGGCTGGACGGCGTGCGGATCAAGGCCGTGGGTTTCACCAACATCACCCGCGACCATATGGACTATCACCCCACCTTCGAGCATTACCTCGCCGCCAAGCTGCGGCTGTTCACCGAGGTGGTGCAGGATGGCGGTGTCGCCGTGGTCAATGCCGATGCCGAACACAGCGGCAAATTCATCGCCGCCGCCCAGGCCCGCAAGCTGACGCTGATGACGGTGGGCGAGACGGGCGAAACCATCAGGCTGTTGTCGCGGACAAGCCTGGGCGACTATCAGCAGCTGACGCTCGTCCATGCCGGGCAAACCCATGATGTCGTTCTGCCGCTGGCCGGCGCCTTCCAGGCGTCGAACGCGCTGGTTGCCGCCGGCCTGGCCATCGGCCTGGGCGAAGACGCCGCCGCCACCTTCGCCGCGCTGGGGAAGCTGAAGGGCGCGCCGGGCCGGATGGAGCGCGTCGCCTTCGCCGCCAACGGCGCCTCGGTCTATGTCGATTACGCCCACACGCCCGATTCGCTGGAGAAGGTGCTGGAAGCCCTGCGCGCCCATACCCCCAGCCGCCTGCATGTCGTGTTCGGCTGTGGCGGCGACCGCGACAAGGGCAAGCGGCCTCTGATGGGCGCCATCGCTGCTCGCCTGGCCGACAATGTCATCGTCACCGACGATAATCCCCGCAGTGAGGACGCCGCCGCCATCCGCCGCGAAATCCTGGCGGCTGCGCCCGGCGCGCACGAAATTGCCGACCGCCGCGTCGCCATCCAGACGGCGGTGGCGGGGCTCGAAGCCGGCGACGTGCTGGTGCTGGCGGGCAAAGGCCATGAAACCGGCCAGGTTGTGCAGGGCCAGGTGCTGGCTTTCTCGGACAAGAGCGAAGCGGTCACCGCCGCCCTGATGATCGGCGGGTGCGCGGCATGAGCTTGTGGAGCCATACCGAAGCCGAAGCCGCCACGCTGGGCAGGGCCAGCGCGCCGTTCCGCGCCGGTGGTCTTTCCATCGACACCCGCAGCCTCAAGCCCGGCGACCTGTTCGTGGCGCTGAAAGGCGAGGCCCGCGACGGCCATGATTTCGTGGAAGCCGCCTTCAAGGCGGGCGCAGGCGCCGCGTTGGTAAGCCGCGCTATCGACGGTGGGCCGTCGCTTACCGTCGCCCATACCCAGCGTGGCCTGGAAGACCTGGCCCGCGCCGCCCGCGCCCGGGCCCGCGCCAAGGTCATCGCCGTCACCGGCAGCGCCGGCAAGACCACGACCAAGGAAATATTGCGCCACGCCTTCGATGCGCTGGGCAGCACCCATGTTTCCGCCGCTTCCTACAACAATCATTGGGGCGTGCCGCTGTCGCTGGCGGCGCTGCCGCGCGAGGCCGATTACGGCGTCTTTGAAGTCGGGATGAATCATTTCGGCGAAATTCGCACCCTGACCGGGATGGTGCGGCCGCATATCGCCATCATCACCACCATCGCCCCGGCGCATCTGGAATTCTTCGGCAACGAGGCCGCCATCGCCGACGCCAAGTCGGAAATCTTTGAAGGGCTGGAAGCGGGCGGCGCGGCGCTGATCCCGGCCGACAGCCCCCAGGCCGAACGCCTGGCCGCCCGCGCCCGTCAGGCGCATGTCTCGGCTCTGGCGCGCTTCGGCCGGGAGGCGGGCAACGAAGCCCAGCTGGTGGTCCAGGAACCGGACGGCGAAGGCATGCGCCTGAAGGCCAATATTTTCGGTATCCGTGTCGATGCAAAAGTCGGCGCCCCGGGCGGTCATATCGCCGCCAATGCCGTGGCCGCGCTGGGCGCGGTGGCGATGGCGGGCGGCGATGTGCTGAACGCGGCGGCGGCGCTGAAGAATTTCACCGCCCTGCAAGGGCGCGGCGCGCGTTTCACCGCCAAGGGCATCCACGTCATCGACGAAAGCTACAACGCCAATCCTGCTTCGATGGCGGCGGCGCTGGCGCTGCTGCAGACCGCGCCGGGACGGCGCATTGCCGTGCTGGGCGACATGCTGGAACTGGGCGCGGGCAGCCTCGCCCACCACGCCGGTCTGGCCGCATCCATCGCCGATGCCGATATCGATCTGGTTTTCGCCGCCGGGCCACAGATGCAGGCGCTGTGGGACGCGCTGCCATCCGCCCGCCGCGGCGGCTGGGCGCAGACGGCCGCCGAACTCAAGCCCCGCGTGCTGGCGGCCCTGGCCCCCGGCGATACCGTGCTGGTCAAGGGCTCCAACGGCTCACGCATGTCCCTCATCATCGAAGCCCTGAAGGTCTAGCCGATGCTTTCCTACCTGGCGCTCCTCACCCATACCGACCAGCTCGCCTTCTTCCGTCTGTTCGGCTATCTGACCTTCCGCTCCGGCGCGGCGGTGATCACGGCGGTGGTGATCGCCTTCTGGCTCAACCCGATGCTGATCCGCTGGCTGAAGCTCCGGCAGGGCAAGGGCCAGCCCATCCGCGCCGACGGCCCGCAGCGCCACATCATCGAGAAAGCCGGCACCCCGACCATGGGCGGCCTGCTGATCCTGCTGCCCTGGATTCTCTCCACCTTGCTCTGGGCCAGCCTGTCCAACCGCTATGTCTGGATCGTGCTGCTGGTGACGGTGGCGTTCGGCGCCCTGGGCTTCCTGGACGACTATTATAAAGTGACCAAGCGCACCTCGGACGGACTGTCCAGCAAGGCGCGTCTGCTGATCGAGTTCGGAGTCGCCGGGCTGGCCACCTTCCTGGTGATGCGGCTGGAAGCCCCCAGCCTGTCGGGCATGCTGGCGGTGCCTTTCCTCAAGACGGCGCTGATCCCCTTCGGCTTCTTCTTCATCCTGATCGGCGCCTGCACCATCGCCGGCGCCGCCAATGCCGTGAACTTCACCGACGGGCTGGATGGCCTGGCCATTGTGCCGGTGATGATCGCCGCCGCCACCTTCACCCTGATCGTCTATCTGGTCGGCAACGAGAAATTCTCCGCCTATCTGCAGTTGCCTTACGTCCAGGGTTCGGGTGAGCTTGCCGTCTTCCTGGCGGCGCTGGTCGGCGCGGGGCTGGGTTTCCTCTGGTACAATGCCCCGCCTGCCATGATCTTCATGGGCGATACCGGCTCGCTGTCGCTGGGCGGTGCGCTGGGCGCGGTGGCGGTGATCGCCAAGCACGAGGTCGTGCTCTTCATCGTCGGCGGTCTTTTCGTGGTCGAGACGGTGTCGGTGATCGTGCAGGTCATCTCCTTCAAGCTGACCGGCAAGCGCGTCTTTCGCATGGCGCCGATCCATCATCATTACGAGCAGCTGGGCTGGAGCGAATCCACCATCGTGATCCGCTTCTGGATCGTGGCGGTGATGCTGGCCCTGTTGGGTCTCGCCACCCTGAAGCTGCGGTAGGTCCATTTGATGAGAAATTTGGCATGATCGTCTCCCACGCCTTCGCCGGAAAGAAAGTCGCGGTGTTCGGGCTTGCCCGCACCGGGCTTTCCGCCATTGCCGCGCTGTCGCGCGGCGGGGCCGCGATCGTGGCGTGGGATGACAACAATCAGGCGCGCGAGGCCGGTGCGGCGGCGGGGGCGGAAATCGAACCCTGGCGCGAATGGGCCTGGACGGGCATTGCCGCCCTGGTGCTGTCGCCGGGGGTGCCGCTGACGCATCCGAGGCCGCACGAAGTGGTGAGCCACGCGCAGCGCGCCGGCGTTCCCGTGATCGGCGATGTCGAACTCTTCGCCCGCGAAATCCGTCCCGACCCCGCCAGGAAAGGCCGCGCCCCGGTCATCGCCATCACCGGGACCAACGGCAAGTCCACCACCACCGCCCTGATCGGCCATGTCCTGACGGCCAACGGCTTCGACGCCCAGGTCGGCGGCAATATCGGCAAGGCGGTGCTGGAGCTGAACCTCCCCACGGCGCGCACCATTTATGTCATCGAGATGTCCAGCTTCCAGATCGACCTGGCGCCGGGGCTCAGCCCCGATATCGGCATCCTGTCGAACTTGTCGCCCGACCATATCGACCGCCATGGCAGCATGGAGAAGTACGCCGCCATCAAGGCGCGGCTGATGCGCGCCGTGCCGAAGGATGGGCAGACCGTTATCGGCGTCGATGACGAATACAGCAGCGCCATCTTCACCTCCCTGGCCGGCAGCAACGCCACGCCCGTCTCGGTCGGCAAGGTGCTGGGGCGGGGCATCTTCGTGGTGGATGGCGTGCTCTATGATGCCCAGAGCGGTGCGGCCACAAAGGTCATGGCGCTGGACGAAGCGCCGAACCTGCCCGGCGCGCACAATTGGCAGAACGCGGCCCTGGCCTATGCCGCCACCAAGCCTTTCGTGAAGGAGACGCGCGCCATCGCCGCCGCCATCGCCAGCTTCCCCGGACTGGCGCATCGCATGGAAAGCGTCGGCGTTCTGGGCAAGACCCGCTTCATCAACGATTCCAAGGCCACCAACGCTGATGCCGCCGCCAAGGCGCTTTCGGTCTATCCCGATATTTTCTGGATCGCGGGCGGCAAGGCCAAGGATGGCGGCATCGAAAGCCTCGCGCCTTTCTTCGACCGCATCCGCCGCGCCTATCTGATCGGCGATGCCGCGTCCGCTTTCGCCCGTACCCTGGACGGCAAGGCGCCCTATGTCATGGCCGGCACGCTGGAGCGCGCCGTCGAACTGGCCGCTGCCGATGCGCAAGCCGCCGCCGCGCCCGCGCCGGTGGTGCTGCTGTCGCCGGCCTGCGCCTCCTACGACCAGTTCAAGGATTTCGAGCAGCGCGGCGATGTTTTCCGCGCCGCCGTGGCGATGCTTCGCCGGGTTCAGCCTGAGGAGGCCGCGCGATGAACCGGGCAGACCGCAGCGGCTTCGCGGCCTGGTGGTTCACCGTGGACCGCACCGCCTTCTTCCTGGTGCTGGCCCTGATCGCCATCGGCCTGATGCTGGCCTTCGCCGCCAGTCCCGCCATCACCGGCGGCCCGCTGACGGCGGGCGATTTCCGCTATGCCGCGCGCCAGCTTACTTTCACCACCATCGCCGCCACGATCCTGATCGGCACGTCGCTGCTGTCGTTGAAGCAAGTGAAGATGATCGCCGCCGTCGCCTTCGCCGGGGCGCTGGTCGGCGCCTTCCTGGTGCTGTTCGTGGGCGCCGATGTGCTGGGCGCCCGCCGCGAGCTGGATTTCGGCCCGGTTTCGCTGCAGCCCTCGGAATTCCTCAAGCCCAGCTTCGCCATCCTCGCCGCCGCCGTGCTGTCGGACCGGGGCAAGCTGCCGCTGCCGCGCCCCGCCATCACCTTCCTGATGCTCGCCCCCGCCCTGGCGATCCTGCTGAAGCAGCCGGATGTCGGCCAGACCGGCCTGCTGCTGTCGCTGTGGGGCGCCATGCTCTTCTTCTGGGGCATGTCGTTCCTGTGGGTCGGCGTCGGACTGGGCGCGGTTTCGGTTCTGGGCATCGCCGCGTATGAAATCTTCCCGCATGTGCATCATCGCGTCGAACAGTTCCTCGACGAGCCGGGCACGGGCTACCAGGCGGGTCTGGCGCTGAAAGCCTTTGCCCATGGCGGCTTTTCCGGTGTCGGTCCTGGCGCGGGCACCGTCAAGTACCGCATCCCCGACGCCCATTCCGACTATATCTTCGCTGTTGCGGGTGAGGAGTTTGGCCTGATCTTGTGCGGTGTGATCGCCATTCTTTTCTGCTGCCTGGTCGTGCGCCTGCTGCTGCGGTCCGCCAATGCCCAGCAACCTTTCTGCCAGCTGGCGGGCGCGGGTCTGGCGCTGGTCACCGCCGTGCAGGCCTTCATCAACATGGGCGTGGCGGTGTCGCTGCTGCCCGCCAAAGGCATGACGCTGCCTTTCATCTCCTATGGCGGCTCATCGCTCTTCGCCATGGCCTTCACCATGGGGCTGGCGCTGGCGGTGACGCGCCAGCGGCCCAAGGTCGCCATCTGCGCCGACGGCGTCATCCAGTGGGCGCGCGCATGACAGTTGGCACCATCGTTCTGGCGGCAGGCGGCACGGGCGGGCATCTGTTCCCGGCCCAGGCGTTGGCCGGCGTGCTGGCGCGGCGCGGCTGGAACATCGTGGTGATGACCGACGCCCGCTTCGCCAATTACGCCACCCAGTTTCCCGGCGCCCGGATCGAGACCGTGCCATCATCGCCTTTCTCGTCGCTGCTGGCGCCGTTCAGGATCGGCGCGGGCATCGCTGTCGCCTTTTTCAAGCTGCTGAAGCTGAAGCCTGCCGCCGTGATCGGCTTCGGCGGCTATCCCAGCGTGCCGGTGATGCTGGGGGCGGTGGCGGCAAACCTGCCCACCGCCGTGATCGAGCAGAACACGGTGATGGGCCGCGCCAATCGCCTGGTGCAGGATCGGGTTTCCCGCGTCGCGGCCGCGTTCCCCATCGCCCGTTTCGCCCCGAAAAACCGCGCCAAGATCGTGCTGACCGGCAACCCGCTGCGCCCCGAGGCCGAGGCGCTGTGGGGCGCGGCCTATGAGCCGCCTTATGCCGGTGGTCCGCTGCGCCTGCTGGTGTTCGGCGGCAGTCAGGGCGCCCGCGCCTTCAGTGAGATCGTCCCTGCCGCGCTCACCCGTTTGCCGCATGACCTCAAGCTGCGCCTCACGGTGGTACAGCAATGCCGCCCCGAAGATCTGGACGCGGTGAAGGCCATCTATGCCAATGCCGAGATAAGGGCCGAACTGAAAAGCTTTTTCACCGACCTGCCCAGGCGCATGGCCGAAGCGCATCTGGTCATCGCCCGGTCCGGCGCCGGCAGCGTGGCCGAACTGATGGCCATCGGCCGCCCCGCCATCCTGGTGCCGTATCCTGCGGCGATGGACGATCACCAGACCGGCAATGCCGCCCTCCTGTCCGGGGCGGGCGCGGGCTGGCTGATGCCGCAGAAGAGCCTGGACGCCGAGGCGCTGGCCCTGGCGCTGCAGGCCATCCTGCGCGATCCGTCCGATCTTGCGGCCAGGGCCGAAGCAGCCCACAAGCTGGCCATTCCGCATGCGGCCGAGAATCTCGCCGACATGGTCGAACAATTGGCCAGAAAGACCGCCTGATGGCATCGCCCGTCACCACCCGCGTTCCGCTCGATATCGGCGCCATCCATTTCATCGGCATCGGCGGCATCGGCATGAGCGGCATCGCCGAGATCATGCACAATCTCGGCTACAAGGTGCAGGGCTCGGACGTTTCCGACAGCGCCAATGTCAAGCGCCTGCGGGCCATGGGCATCGCCGTCCATGTCGGCCACACCGCCGAGAATCTGAAAGGCGCCCATGCCGTGGTCTATTCCTCGGCGGTGAAGCCCGGCAATGTCGAGTTCGACGCCGCCCGCGCCCTGCGCCTGCCGCTGGTGCGCCGGGCCGAGATGCTGGCCGAGATCATGCGGCTGCGCTCCTGCATCGCCATCGCCGGCACCAACGGCAAGACCACCACCACGACGCTGGTCGCGGCCTTGCTGGATGCGGGGGGGCTCGATCCCACGGTCGTCAATGGCGGCATCATCAACGCCTATGGCACCAATGCCCGGCTGGGCGCGGGCGAATGGGTGGTGGTGGAGGCCGATGAAAGCGACGGCACCTTCCTACGCCTGCCCGCCACCGTGGCGGTGGTGACCAACGCCGATCCCGATCACCTGGATTATTACGGCACCTTCGAGAATATGCGCGACGCCTTCCAGCGCTTTGTCGAAAATGTGCCCTTCTACGGCTTTGCCGTGCTGTGCCTGGACCATCCCGAAGTGCAGGCGATGGTCGGCCGCATCACCGACCGCCGCATGATCACCTATGGCTTCTCGCCGCAGGCCGACGCTCGCGCCGTCAATGTCAGCTTCTCCGAAGGCGTCTCGCATTTCGACGTCATCTTCACCGACCCGCTCGGTGAAAGAGCCGAAACCCGTCTCGATGGCCTCAGCCTGCCCATGCCCGGCGAGCACAATGTCCAGAACGCCATGGCCGCCATCGTGGTGGCACGCCAGCTGGGCGTGCCCGACGCGGTGATCGCGCGCGGCCTGGCCGAATTCAAGGGCGTGGGCCGGCGCTTCACCAAGGTGGGCGAATGGAACGGCGCCGCCATCATCGACGATTACGCCCACAACCCCTTCAAGATCGCCGCTGCCGTCAAGGCCGCCCGCCAGGCCTATAGCGGCCCTATCATCGCCGTCGTGCAACCCCATCGCTATACCCGCCTGCGCGACACCTTCGAGCAGTTCGCCACCTGCCTCAACGACGCCGATGTGGCGGTGATCGCGCCGGTCTATGCGGCGGGCGAACAGCCCATCGACGGCATCAGCCGTGATTCCTATGCCGAGGCGCTGCGCGCCCATGGCCATCGCAACGTCATCACCATCGAAGGCGAAGCCGACCTTGCCGCCGCCGTGAAGCCCTATCTCAAGCCCGGCGCCGCCATCATCGGCGCCGGCGCCGGCTCGATCACCGGCTGGATGGCCAATCTCCAGAAAAAGCTGGAGGGCGCATGAGCAATGTCTGCGCCGCCCTGCCGCCGGTGCGCGGCAGCCTCACCCACGAAGCGCCGTTGAAGGACTTGGTCTGGTTCCGCACCGGCGGCCCGGCCGAATGGCTGTTCCGCCCCGCCGATATCGACGATCTGGCGACCTTCCTGGCCGCCAAGCCCGATGACCTGCGCCTGTCGGTGATCGGCGTCGGCTCCAATCTGCTGGTGCGCGATGGCGGCATTCCCGGCGTGGTGGTGCGGCTGTCGGCGGCATTCGGCAAGGTCGAGGCGCAAGGCCGGCGCGTGCGCGCCGGTGCGGCGGCGCTGGATGGCGCGGTGGCGCGGGCCGCCGCCGATGCCGGCATTTCGGGGTTGGAATTCCTGCGCGGCGTTCCCGGCACCATCGGCGGCGCCCTGAAGATGAATGCCGGCTGCTATGGCCGCGAGATCAAGGACATCTTTGTCGAGGCGACGGCGCTGGACGGGCGCGGCAATATCGTGAAGCTGACGCCGGCCGACATGCAGTTCGTCTATCGCAAGACCCAGGTGCGCGACGAGCTGATCTTCATTGAGGCGGTGTTAGAAGGCGGCATTGACGATCCCGCCCGCATCCGCGCCCGCATGGACGAACTGTCCGCCAGCCGCGAGGCCAGCCAGCCGATCAAATCGAAGACCGGCGGTTCAACCTTCAAGAATCCGCCGGGCCACAAGGCGTGGCAGTTGATCGACGAGGCTGGCTGCCGGGGCCTTGTCCATGGCGGCGCCCAGGTGAGCGAGAAGCACACCAACTTTCTGATCAACACCGGCGAAGCCTCCGCCGCCGACCTGGAGGCGCTGGGCGAAGAGGTCCGCAAGCGGGTCAAGGAAAAGTCCGGCGTCGCACTGGAATGGGAAATCAAGCGCGTGGGGATGCCGTCATGACACCCTATAAGCGCATCGCCGTGCTGATGGGCGGCCGCTCTGCCGAACGCGATGTCTCGCTGTCGTCGGGCCATGGCGTGATGAAGGCCCTGGCGCAGGAAGGCTTCGAGCCCGTCAGCATCGATCCGGGCGACAATCCCGGCCAGCAGCTTTTCGAGGTGAGGCCCGACGCCGTCTTCAACGCCCTGCATGGCCGCTTCGGCGAGGACGGCACGGTGCAGGGCTTGCTGGAGCTGATGCGCCTGCCTTACACGCATTCCGGCGTGCTCTCCTCGGCGCTGGCGATGCACAAGGAACGCACCAAGGATATCTATCGCGCGGCAGGCCTGCCTGTCGTGAAGTCCATCGTGGTCGACCGCCGCGAAGCCGCGCGCGAGCACCTGATGGAGCCGCCCTATGTGGTCAAGCCGGTGAATGAAGGCTCGTCCGTCGGCATCTTCATCATCCGCAAGGGCGACAACCGCCCGCCCGCCGAACTGGGCAGCGAGACCTGGAACCTGTCCAGCGAGATGATGGTGGAGGAATTCGTTCCCGGCCGCGAACTCACCGTGGCGGTGATGGGCGAGACGCCGCTGGGCGTCACCGAAATCACCACCGATCTCGAATTCTACGATTACGAAGCCAAATACGCTCCCAATGGCAGCAAGCACGTCCTGCCGGCGCAGATTCCCGGCGCCGTGACCGCCGAAGCGATGGACCTGGCGGTGCGCGCCCACAAGGCGCTGGGTTGCCGCGGCGTCTCGCGCACCGATTTCCGCTATGACGATACGGGCGCGAAACATCGATTGATCCTGCTCGAAACCAACACCCAGCCCGGCATGACCCCGACCTCGCTGGTGCCGGAACAGGCCGCCCATAACGGGATTTCCTACGCCAAACTGTGCCGCTGGATGGTGGAGGACGCCTCATGCGACCGGTAAGCGACCGCAAGACCCGCAGCCGTGCGGCCGCCCGCCAGGCCGTGCGCCCGGCGCGCGATCTGCCCAAGGTGCAGCCCGGCACGACCCGGCGCGGCAAGGCGAAGAAGCAAAGCGCCCTGGCGGGGCTGATGCCGTCCAGGACCATGCTGGCTTTGGCCGGCACCGGCACCGTGCTGGTGCTGCTGCTGGCCCTCGCCGTCACCGGCGTGCTGGGCCGCGCCTTCCATGGCGCCAAGACCGCCACCGACACGGTTTCCGCCGATGCCGGTTTCTCGATCCACAGCATCCACATCACCGGCGAGCGCCGCACCCCCATCGCCACCATCGCTGCCGCGCTGGATCTGCACGAAAACCAGAGCATCTTCAGCGCCGACCTTGCCGCCGCCCGTGCCCGCCTGCTGGCGCTGGACTGGATCGCTTCTGCCGATGTGGTGCGGCGCTATCCCGACTCCATCTACGTCACCCTGGTGGAAAAGCGGCCCTTCGCCCTGTGGCAGTCCCCGCCCGATGCCAGCGGCACCGCCCATCTCGCCGTGGTCGAGCGCGCCGGCGGCGTCATCACCTTCAAGGACGTTGAAAGCTTCGCCCGTCTGCCCAAGCTGGTCGGCGCCGGCGCGCCCGCCGCCGCCGCAGAGCTGGTGGATTGGGTGCAGTCGCACCGTGCCGTTTCGGCCCGCATCGCGGCCTACGAATATGTCTCGCAGCGGCGCTGGAACCTGCTGCTGAACGACGGCGTCGTCGTCAAGCTGCCGGAACAGGGCTGGCAGAAGGAAGTCGATGCGCTGGAACGGCTGATCATCGACAAGGGCGTGCTGGAGCGCGATATCAGCGAGATCGATTTGCGTTCGCCGACGCATTATTTCTTCCTGCTGCGCAGCGGCGAGCACAAGGACGTTGCGCGAGGCAAGGACACATGAGCGAACCGCTTCGTCTCAGGGTCAACAACGAGATCCCCGCCTATCGCCCCGGCCTGGTAGCGGCGCTGGATGTCGGCACTTCCAAGATCGTCTGCGTCATCGGCCGCGCCGAAGGCGGGGCGCTGAAGGTGCTGGGCAGCGCCTTGCGCGAATCCGCCGGCCTCAAATCCGGCACCGTCACCAGCCTGGAAGCGGCGGAAGAAAGCATCCGCGACTGCGTCGCCGCCGCCGAGACCATGGCCGACGCCCGCATCCAGAACGTGCTGATCGGGGTCAATTGCGGCCAGCCGGTTTCCGTCACCAGCCGCGCCGTGATGGCGCTGGACGGGGCCCTGGTGGCCGACGAGCATCTGCGCGTGCTGCTGCAGGAAGGCCGCGCCCGCGCCAAGCTGGCCGGCCATGAAATCATACAGTCCGCCCCCACCACCTATGTGGTGGACGAGGCGCGGGGGGTGAAGGACCCCAGCGGCATGTTCTGCCAGAAGATCGGCGTCGCCATGCATGCCGTGGCGGTCAAGCCCAGTCCGCTGCAGAATCTCAAACTGGCGGTGGAACGCTGCCATCTCAACGTGGTCGGCACCCTGTTCGCGCCCTATGCCTCGGGGCTTGCCGTGTTGACCGAGGATGAAAAGCAGATTGGCTGCACCGTCATCGACATGGGCGGCGGCGTCACCTCCATCGCCGTCTTCCTGGAAGGCAACCTGGTCCATGCCGATGTGGTGCCGATCGGCGGCTTCGCCGTCACCTCCGACATTTCGCGCATGCTGTCGGCGCCGCTCAGCGCCGCCGAGCGGGTCAAGACCCTGTTCGGAGCGGCGCTGGGCGAGATGGACGCCGGCACCGATGTCGTCGCCGTGCCCCAGATGGGCGAACAGGGCGAGGATACCGCCCTGCGCGTGCCCCGCTCCATGCTCACCCGCATCATCCAGGCCCGGCTGGAGGAAATCTTCACCGCCGTGCAGGAGCGCCTGCAGGCTTCCGGCTATGATGTCGCCGCGGGCAAGCGCGCCGTGCTGACCGGCGGCGCCAGCCAGCTGGCGGGGGTGCGCGACCTGGCCGGGCGCATCCTGGGCAAGCAGGTCCGCATCGGCCGGCCGCAAACCTACCCCGGCCTGGCCGCCGCCTCCGCCGGTCCCGATTACGCGACCGTGATCGGCCTGCTCATGGCGGGTGCGACCATGCCGCCCGAGATCATCAATCCCGACCTTGCCGACAAACTGAATGCGGCAGGGACGAAACAGGGTTCATCGCTGCTCTCCCGGTTGACCGGCCGGTGGCTTCGGTGATTCAACAATATCACGGCGAATCAGGCGAGTGATTCGGTCGTGGTGACAGGCAAGCGTCACTGAGGAGAAATTGACATGGCGATCAGTCTCAACGTTCCAGAAACCAAGGAACTGCGTCCCCGCATCGTCGTGCTGGGCGTGGGCGGGGCCGGCGGCAACGCCGTCAACAACATGATCGACGCCCACCTCGAAGGGGTGGAGTTCGTGGTCGCCAACACCGACGCCCAGGCCCTGGCCCAGTCCAAGTGCCAGCGCCGCATCCAGCTCGGCGCCCTGGTCACCGAAGGTCTCGGTGCCGGTGCCCAGCCCGATGTCGGCCGCGCCGGCGCGGAAGAATCGCTGCCGGAAATCCTGGAAGTCCTTGCCGGCGCCCACATGGTCTTCATCACCGCCGGCATGGGCGGCGGCACCGGCACCGGCGCCGCCCCGGTCATCGCCCGCGCCGTGCGCGAGGCGGGCATCCTCACCGTCGGCGTCGTCACCAAGCCCTTCGCCTTTGAAGGCGACAAGCGCATGAAGGGGGCCGAACGCGGCATTGCCGAGCTGCAGGCCTTTGTTCATACCCTGATCATCATCCCCAACCAGAATTTGTTCCGCGTCGCCAACGACCGCACCACCTTCGCCCAGGCCTTCGCCATGGCCGACGAGGTGCTGCATGCCGGCGTGCGCGGCGTCACCGACCTGATCGTGATGCCGGGCCTGATCAATCTCGACTTTGCCGACATCAAGTCGGTGATCAGCGAGATGGGCAAGGCGATGATGGGCACCGGCGAGGCCGAGGGCGAGGACCGCGCCGCCCGCGCCGCCGACATGGCGATTTCCAACCCGCTGCTGGACGATGTGACCATGAAGGGCGCCAAGGGCGTGCTCATCAACATCACCGGCGGTCCCGACCTGATGCTGTTCGAGGTCGAGCAGGCCGCCAACCGCATCCGCGCCGAAGTCGATCCCGACGCCAACATCATCTTCGGCAACACCATCCTGGACGACATGGAAGGGCGCATCCGCGTCTCCGTCGTCGCCACCGGCATCGATGCCGAGCAGATGGCGCTGCCGGAAAAGAAGGTCACGACCCTGCGCACCGCCTTCAAGGCGCAGCCCTTCAAGGCCGCCGCGGCGCCTGCGCCCGCGCCGCAGCCGGTCGCCAGCCCCGTCCATATGCAGCAGGAAGCCCTGGCGGCCGAACTGGGCGCGCCGAGCCAGGCCGAGGAGTACATCCTGGGTGGCAGCGAGGCCCCGGAAATTCCCGCCGACGTCATTGCCGCGCCGCGCTACACCGCCACCGAGACGGTGCGCCGCACCGAGGAAATGCCGCTGGCTCCAAATCAGGGAAGAGGGCCAGTCGAAGTCAAGAAGGGTGGCTGGGGCCTGTTCGGCCGCAAGAAGACGCCCGCGGCCGACATGCGGGCCGAACCGGCCTCGCAGGCCTATCCCAAGCCGCAGCCGCAGCGCAGTGCCAATGTGCAGCCCCTGCCCACGGAAAAGCCCGCCGGTGGCCCGTCGGACGACCTGTTCCCGGAGCATGGCAGCGACGAACAATTCGAAATTCCGGCTTTCCTGCGCAAGCAGTCGGGCCAGTAGTTTCTGTCGGCATTCCCGCGAAAGCGGGAATCCAACGTTCCTGAAAAAGGGCGGCGCTTGCGTCGCCCTTTTCTTTTTGCCGGCCGCCCCTCACGCCTTCGACAGGCTCAGGGCGAGGATGTAGAAAGCCTCCTCATGCCGCGCCTCCCGCGCTTGTCGAGGGGCGAAGCATGAAGGGCCGCGAGGCTCCGGTCGCACCAGGATCGTCCCATGCCCTTCACCATCGAAGCCGCCGCGCCCGCTGACGTTCCGGCCATCGCCGCCATCCTCAACGACGCCATCGCGAATTCCGTCGCCGCCTGGCGCGAAGCGCCGATGTCGGAGGCGGAGATGATGGACTGGTTCGAAGGCCGGGATCGCGATTTCGCCGTGCTGGTGGCGCGCGGCCAGGACGGCGCCGTGCTGGGCTATGCCAGCTACGGCGCCTTTCGCGCCTATTCCGGCTATCGCCACACGGTGGAGCATTCGGTCTATGTCGCCGGGCCCGCGCGCCGGCAGGGGATCGGTACGGCGCTGTTGGCGCGCCTGCTCGAACGGGCCCGCGCCCAGGGCCTGCATGTGATGATCGGGGGGCTGGAAGCGGGCAACGCCGCCAGCCTGGCGCTGCATGCGGGACAGGGCTTTGTCGAAACCGCCCGCATGCCCGAAGTCGGCCGCAAGTTCGAGCGTTGGCTCACGCTGGTATTTGTGCAGAAGATGTTGTCATGAACCGCGCCACCATCGCCCACCAGATCGCCGCCACCGGCACCGCCCTGCATGCCGGCGTGCCCGTGACCATGACGCTTCTGCCCGCGCCGCCCGGCGCCGGGGTGATCTTCGAGCGCAGCGACATCGGCAAAGCCGTGCCGGCCCGCTGGAACCTGGTGGGGGAAACCCGGCTGGGCACGGTGATCGAACTGGACGGCGCCAGCGTCGGCGTCATCGAGCATCTGATGGCGGCGGTGGCGGGGGCCGAGATCGATGATCTCTTTGTCCGCCTCGACGGTCCCGAGCCGCCCATTCTCGACGGCGATTCCCTGTCCTATCTCGCCTTGCTGGATCAGGCAGGCCGCCGCGAGCAGGCGATGCCGCGCCGGGCGCTGAAGGTGCTGCGCGACGTGACGGCGAGTGATGCCAAGGCCCAGGCCCGCCTGTGGCCCGCCCCGTCGCTCTCCTATCATTTCGAGATCAGCTTCCCCACCGCCGCCATCGGCACCCAGCGCTTCGACCTGGCCTTCAGCCGCGACGCCTTCGCCCGCGACATCGCCCCCGCCCGCACCTT
>Ga0316218_1001318_pt1 | contig 27332 bp, 22 predicted proteins | sample TBH18003metaG_FD_203634 | JGI IMG/M metagenome (GOLD analysis project Ga0316218, IMG submission 203634) | Freshwater microbial communities from Trout Bog Lake, Wisconsin, USA - TBH18003 | ecosystem: Environmental > Aquatic > Freshwater > Lake > Hypolimnion/Profundal zone | place: USA: Wisconsin...
AAATTATTTATTGCAATCGCTTCATTATCGCCGTAGAAACTTCTGGGCAATGCACTCGTAACACTTACTGCACGAAAGGGGGTACCTTCATGTCCTAATAAACCCACTGCTCTGTTCAACCATCCGCTGGATGTGCCTTTATTAAAGGGTGTGCCGCTTTCCATATAATCTTGCGCATCAAAATGGCTGCGTGTGTTATTCGGACTTCCGACACCATGCACAATGGCCAGTCTTCCTTCTTTAAATAAAGGATTAAAAGATGCCAATCCCGGATGTAAAGAAAAATATCCATCTAAATCAATGGCTGCACCTTCTGTTTGCGCCGGACTCATGTATAAAGTTGGTCGCATGATTTTTAAATTCGGATCTGCATACGGGCTCACTGCCATTAATCCATCCATTGCACCGCGTTGAAATATGCATACCATCACTTTATTTTTTTTGTATGGCATCCATATTTTTTTGCTGTTTGCTGCACGTGCAACAAAACCCGGCACACCGCCAATGGTAGCTGCAAACATGGCCAATGCTCCGTTGCGCATAAACAATCTTCTATCCATAATTTAAAATATTTCTGATTAATTATTTTTTATTACCAACTTCAAATCTTTGTGCGGCTTAGGTTGTGTCACTCACTTGTACTGTTTGTTTTTTATTCAACAAAACTTAAACCCTATAACTCACTACTTACAACTGATGCTCACCTTCTTTGAAATTCAGGCGATCCAATAATTACGCCCGCTACTTGTCCAACCATACTGTTATTACCCATACTGTAATTAATATTAATGGGTTTATTATTTTTATTCAAAGCAGCATTCTCGGTTCTTTGAATGGCTTTTGCATTATCATTCACCATCATATTATCTTCCGCTAAAACATTTGCATCTGCCGATTGATTTTTTGCAGCTGCATCATTTATTTTTTGTTGCACATTATTGTCGTGTATCAATTGCGTTAAGCGTTTAATGTTTTGGTCATTGTTTCTTTCAGGCAATAACAAATTGCTGTAAGTAACCAAAGCAGCATCTGCGCTTTCTGGCTCATGATTATTATTAAGTGCAGCTAAATTTATTTTTAAACCCGGAATTTTTTCTGTAGCAAATGCCAAACCAAAATTCATTCTGTTTAATAAAGAACCGGTATTAATCCAATAAGATGCTTTATCGGGAAAACCGGTAGGTGCCTGGTAATAATAGAACTTCTGTCCCATTTTTGTACACCAGTTAAAAATTTGAAAAGGCTGTTGCAGATCGGCATTCGTTGCACGAATTGCACTGATAGCAAACTCAAAAGGAGATTTTACTTTTTCGCGTAAAGCATCCGGTTTCCAAAATTCATCGCTGTTTACCAAAGCGATCATAACATTTTTTATATTTCCTTTTGATTGTAAAAAAACCTGTGCTAGATGATTAATCAATTCATCAGAAGGCGTATCACTGACAAAACGAACGGCTAATTTTTTAGAAATAAATTTTGCAGTAGAAGGATGATTAGCCAACATCTCTAATACTTTTAACCCTTCTGCATATCCCCCATCAGATGGAAAACTTTTTCCTAAAATATTTTTGGCATTTTCATCGTGTTTATCGGCACGATATAAAAAATCTCCTTCTCTTACAAAACCATTTTTTTCCATTCTATCCCAGGCAGCGGGTTCTAAAAATTTTTTATAGGCATTGTCTTTATTCAATGGCATCACGCTCCATCCTGTTAATGCCCTCGCAACTTCTGTAACATCATTTTGTGTATATCCTCCATCCACACCCAATGTATGTAGTTCCATAATTTCACGTGCATAGTTTTCATTCAATCCCTGATTCTTTCTTGCCTGTAACGCCTGCTTCACTGCCGGTGCTGTTTTATCATCATTCATCATATCATCCATCTTCCGTTGTGCAATTCTTCCGGCCACACTATTTTGTTGTCGTCTGGCTAAATAATTATCATTGCTTACACTACTTGCATTATCCAAATATTCTAACATGGCGGGATGTTTGGCAGTTGCTTCCAGTAATTTCTCAAAATTGCCCAACACATTCGGGCGAATCGCATCTCTTTCATACGTAAGAATATATTGCGCACATTGATTTTTTGTGAGTGATACATTGAAATGATTGAACCAAAAATCCGTCATCACTTCTTGTAACTGATTGTTGCCATATGCTGCACGAATAATTTTTTGATTGATTAATTGCCGGTTTAATTCTTGTAAAGGCTTATAGCCATTGGCATCCATGAATTGTTTAATTTGTGCACGATACTGTTGTTTATCCGGATTGGCCACAATGGCAGCCAATGTATCTTTTGGGATGATATTATTTTTGGCTGCGACTTTTAATAAATCACCGGGTTTTAAAAAAGTATTGACGATTGTTTCATTACTCATTGTTAAAGCATCATAACTTTGTAATCTTTTATTTACTTCATCATCCGATAAATTGCCATTGAGTTGTTGTTGAAACCACTTTTCCAAACCCATATTCACCACTTCATCAATTTGATTGGGTGTTGCCCCAAAAGTAAATCTGCTTAACAAATGTGCAGCCGCCTGCCGTTCGGTTAAACCTGCTTTTTTATAAGGAAATTGAAGAGAAGCATTATCAGCATGTTTGATCTGTGCAAAAGCAGATAACAAAAAAATGATAGTACCTGCAGAAAAGCACATGGCAGTTCTTTTCCATTTCATGAGTTACGATTTTGAGGTAAGATTAATTATTCTTACAAGGGTTTAACCAAGATAATTATTTAATTGTGAAAAACTCTATCATCATGAATATTTAATGATAGCATGTTCTCGTTATCTTGCAACTGTCATGGATAAATTTATTGTTTCAGCCAGAAAATATCGTCCGCAGACTTTTGATACGGTAGTAGGGCAATCTCATATTACTACCACATTAAAAAATGCGATCAAGAATAATCAGTTGGCGCATGCATTTTTGTTTTGCGGACCTCGTGGTGTGGGCAAAACAACCTGTGCCAGAATTTTAGCTAAAACAATCAATTGCGAAAATTTACAACCCGATGGTGAAGCATGTAATACATGCAATAGTTGTAAATCATTCAATGATGGAGGTTCATTAAACATTCATGAATTAGATGCTGCCAGTAATAATAGTGTGGATGATATTCGTTCATTGGTTGAACAGGTTCGCTTTGCGCCGCAAGCTGGAAAATACAAAGTATATATTGTAGATGAGGTTCATATGTTAAGTACCAGTGCCTTTAATGCATTTTTAAAAACATTGGAAGAACCGCCCTCTTATGCTATTTTTATTTTAGCAACAACAGAAAAACATAAAATATTACCTACCATTTTATCCCGTTGCCAGATTTTTGATTTTAAACGTATCACCACCAATGATACAGTTGAACATTTACAAGAGATTGTTGATAAAGAAGAAATAAAAGCAGATAAGGCATCCTTACAAGTAATCGCTCAAAAAAGTGAAGGTTGTATGCGTGATGCGTTGAGTATTTTAGATAAGATTGTAAGCTTTACCAATGGCGAAGTAACTTATCAAAACACTATTGATAATCTGAATATATTAGATGAGGATTATTATTTTAAATTAATAGAAGCTTTGCTGCAACAGGATTTGGGAGAAGCCATGTTATTGTATGATGAAATCAATCGCAAAGGCTTTGAAGGTGATCTGGTATTGAATGGCTTTGCTGAATTTATCAGAAACCTATTGGTTTGTAAAGATGCAAAAGCAGCAAGCTTATTAGATGTAGTAGAAGGCATGCAGGAAAAATATAGCAGCACCGCAAAAAAAGTACACGCTGCTTATTTGGTAAGTGCTTTAAATATTTTGAATGATGCTGAGATTAATTTTAAAATGGCACGGAATAAAAGATTGCATGTTGAATTGACCTTGATAAAATTAAATTTCTTGCAACAAGCCATCGAATTATCTGTGAACGATGGAACTGTGATTAAAAAAAAACGAATTGACGGACCGATTGCTTATAAAATAAAAAGCATTCAGCCACTGCAAGTTAAGCAAGCTGAGCCTTTGCCGAAAGAAGCTAAATTGATGATCGAAGAAAATCATTCAATAATTAATACCAAACAGCCCTCAGTTCAAAAACCGGCAACAATAAACAAACAAACTGAAACTCCTGGAAATACAGGCCAGAAAAAAAATCTATTAGATATTCTTCGAGAAAAAGCAGGCACCAAATATAGTGTTATACCTGTAGAAGAAGCAGAGATATTGTCGTTGGAAAAATTACAGCAATGCTGGAGCGAATACACCATACAATTAGAACAACAACAAAAACATTCTTCCGCAGCCACTTTTAAAATTGCCAAATTACAGATAGAAGATGACATAAAATTTACTGCAACTGTGGCTGCCATTACTGCTCAAAAATTTATTGAACAAGAGAAAATGGTGTTGACGGATTTTATTCAACAACGATTTAAAAACAGAGCCATCACTTTTTCAGTTTTGGTAGAGCAGGGCGAAAAAGAAGAAATACCACAGCATTTAACACTTAATTCCCGTCAGCGTTTCGAGAGAATTGCAGAACAGTATCCGCTCATCAAAGAATTAAAAGATAAATTAAAATTGGAGATTGATTATTAAATAAATCATCCTGTTTTTTTTGAATTTTTAAAATCATTCTTCAACAACCATTGCAATACTTTATCGCGCTGATCTCCCTGAATAATTATTTCATGGTCTTTGGCACTGCCACCGGTTCCGCAAAAATTTTTTAATTGTTTGCCTAGTTGTTGCAGGTCATCATCAGTGCCAATAAATCCTTCAATCAAAGTAACTACTTTACCGGCACGATGTTTTGCGTCTAATTTAATTCTTAACTTTTGTTGAGCAGGTAATAAAGTTTCTTGTGGCTCTTTATCTTCTTCTTCAAAACGAAAATTTGGATCGGTGCTAAAAACAAATCCTCTTGTATCGGGTTTATTTTTTTTACTCATAGCATCAATATAAAATTCAACCTAATAATTATTGTTTATTGGGTAGTATTAATACGCACTGCACTTATTACGTGTTTACCCTCTTTACTGTTCAACCAAAGTGTAACATTGTACGATTTATTTTTACCAGCCATCTTACCTGCTATATACATTGAAGAACCTAAATCTCTCTGAGATAATACATCAAAACCTTTTACTGCATTTTCATCAAAAAAAGTTTTTAATGCAATACCAGCTTGATTTTTCCCCATATTCTTAATGGTTTCTTTACCTGGCAAAGTAACATCTATCAGCATTTCAAAATGACTGGAAACTTGTTCTGCATTGGCTGTTTTAAATGCTTTGATGATTTCATCTACATCACTTTGTATAACAAAAGAAAATAAAAGCAAACTCAATCCCGTCAATAAAAGTGTTTTTTTCATGTTACCATATTTTCATGTTATACCTGGCTAAAAACATGCCAGAAAGCCTTTCGCCAATTTGTTAAAATTAATGTGTTCTGCCGAATTATCAAATGATGTAGTTTTACCGCATGAGTAAGAAAGTAATTTTAGTAGTTATGGATGGTTGGGGATTAGGCAAAATAAAATCTGCCGACGCCATCCAAAATGCAAATGTTCCATTCGTAACATCCCTGTATAAAAAATATCCCAACACCACATTGGTTACCTGCGGCGAAGCAGTTGGTTTACCTGACGGACAAATGGGCAACAGCGAAGTTGGTCATTTAAATCTAGGTGCAGGCAGAATTGTATATCAGGAGTTGCAAAGAATAAATGTGGCCATCAAAAATGGTGAGTTAGCAAAAAATCCTGAAATGCTATCTGCTATCCAATATGCAAAAGGAAATAATAAAGCATTGCATTTGTTAGGATTGGTAAGCAATGGTGGCGTGCATTCACATATCGATCATGTAAAAGCCATTGCAGATCTTTGTAAGGTGCACGATTTAACTGAAGTATTTGTGCATGCATTTACAGATGGAAGAGATTGTGATCCTAAAAGCGGATTGGGTTTTATTAAAGAATTACAAGATCATTTAGATAAAACTGTTGGAAATATTGCAACCATTATGGGAAGATATTATGCAATGGATAGAGATAAACGCTGGGAACGCGTGAAGTTAGCTTACGATGCAATGGTGAATGGTGTTGGCGAACAAGCTGATGATCTGCTAAATGCTATTGAAACATCTTATGCAAATGGCGTAACAGATGAATTTATTAAGCCCGTCATCAATGCCAAATTACAAGGTAATGCACACAAGATAAAAGATGGAGATGCGGTAATCTGTTTCAACTTTAGAACCGATCGTTGCAGAGAAATTACGCATGTATTAACACAAGAAGATCATCCGGATCAAAATATGCATGCACTGAAATTGCACTACACCACGATGACGGATTATGACAAAACATTTAAAGATGTGCATGTAATTTTTGATAATGATAATTTGAATAATACATTGGGTGAAGTATTGGCGAATAATGGGAAGAAACAAATTCGGATTGCTGAAACAGAAAAATATCCGCATGTAACTTTCTTTTTCAGCGGTGGAAGAGAAAAAGAATTTGATGGCGAAACACGCATCATGGCTGCTTCTCCAAAAGTTGCCACATACGATTTGCAACCTGAAATGAGTGCGAATGAATTGGCGGATAAATTGGTTCCAGAAATTGAAAAAGAATATGCAGATTTTATTTGTTTGAATTTTGCGAATGCAGATATGGTAGGACATACAGGAGTTTTCAGCGCTGTAGTAAAAGCAGTTGAAACGGTTGATAAATGTGTTGAACGTGTTGTTACTGCCGGATTACAACATGGATATACTATTTTCTTAACAGCAGATCATGGCAATGCAGATTATATGATTAATGAAGATGGCACACCTAACACACAACATTCCATGAACTTAGTGCCATTATTTGTGATTGATAAAGATTGGCGTGGAACTTTGAAACCCGGAAAATTAGGAGATATTGCTCCCTCTATTTTAACGATGATGGGATTACCGATTCCAAAAGAAATGACGGGCAATGTTTTAATCAGCAGTTAAAATGAATAAAGCTGAGATCATAAAATTCATGCAAAAAAACAAATCGATTGAGTGAAGCAGAATTAGATCAATATATTTTACCGCATCCCCTGTTAGGCAACATAACATATCGGGAAATGTTTTATTTCGCCGCCGATCATGTGCAACATCATCAATCGTCTGTTAAATAAATAATTCAATCATAATATCACTGTATGAAAATTATAAAAAAAATATTGTGGGTATTATTAGCAGCATTTATCATCATTCAATTTTTTCGTCCAACAAAAAATCAGTCGATAGAAGTATTGTCATCTGATATTTCCAGAAATTACCAGGTACCCGCCGAAGTGCAAACCATTTTAGCAAAAGCTTGTAATGATTGCCATAGCAACAACACATATTATCCCTGGTACAATAATTTTCAACCTGTTGCCTGGTGGCTAAATAATCATGTAATGGATGGCAAACGCCACCTGAATTTCAGCGAATTCACAACAATGAGAGTTGCCAAACAATACAAACGAATGAATGATTGTATTGAAACAATCAAGAAGAATGAAATGCCATTAGAATCTTACACCTGGATTCATAAAGATGCCATTTTGAATGAAACTGAAAAGCAAATATTATACGCCTGGTGCAATACAGTAAGAGATTCTATTAAAGCAAAATATCCGGCAGATAGTTTAGTGATGCCAAAAAGAAAATAATTTTATTACACGAATTAGTTTTAATTCATGTAATTTGAAAAAATCCATGTATTCATCATGCAAATAAAATCAGCTAAGTATATTATTTCATCACCATCATTTGATAAATGCCCTAAACCCGATAAACCGGAATATGCATTTATCGGAAGAAGCAATGTGGGCAAATCATCGCTCATCAATATGTTGGTGAAACAAAAAAATCTGGCAAAAATTTCTGCAACTCCCGGCAAAACACAACTCATCAATCATTTTGAAATAGAAAGTTCGGCTTCTGAACAATCACCCAAAGAAAGATGGTATTTAGTAGATCTGCCGGGATATGGTTATGCCAAGAGATCGCAAAGCGACAGAAGACGATGGGAACAAATGATTGATGGTTATTTGCGTAAACGCGAAAACTTAATTAAAGTATTTGTATTGATTGATGCAAGACATGCGCCGCAAAAAAATGATTTGGAATTCGTTAATCAATTAGATAGATGGCAAGTGCCGTTTGTATTGGTGTTCACCAAATCGGATAAAGAAAAAACGGCTGTGGTAGATAGAAATGTAAAAGCTTTTTTAGAAAAACTTAGAGAAACCTGGCAATTTCTTCCGCAAACATTTGTTTCCAGTGCTGAAAAAGTTATTGGTCGTGAAGAAATACTGAATCATATTCAGCAGAATAATGAAATGACAAAAAGCAAATTTATATTTCATACAAAGTAACCAAGTAATGCAACGATACTAAAGCCTTTGTGAGTGTTGATCCTTTGATGATTTGTGTAAAAAAAATCAATTCACCACTTTATCAGCACAACAACTGCTGGCAAAGGCCTCCGGCTTGGCTTTAAACGCAAAGCCCATTCCCAAAATATACCCCATGGCTTCTTTTAAAGCATCATTACTTTTAAAATGCGGATTGGTATTAATATCGGCATGCACTTCCATCTCTACATGATACTTGATAAATAAATTACACAGCTCATAAGCAATCTCAATGCTCTTGGCAACTTCAACCAACATCCTTTCTTTAATATGATATTTAGTTTTTGTTTTTTCGTTATGGATATACATAAAGCCACCGTTGTGCTCACGTAAAAAAACAATCACCGTCGCAAATTCAGTATCTTCTCCCTTCACCTGACTGTCGGTACCAATGCATACTTTTAATTTAGTGCCATGTTCTGTCTCGCGTTTAATGGCTTCTTCAACTGCATCTTTAATAGGAAGATTAATGGTTTCACCGTTAAATTTTCTCCAGCGCATAGTATAAGGTTTTTTGAATTTACGCAGTAAACACTATATAATATACAAAACCTGGTTATGATATTATTAACAAGCGTTAATAACCATTTTTATAAAAAATATTTTGGTGACGAGCTTTTGAATCATTATTCAACTCCCGTTGCGTCGCACACTTATACGTTCCGTTCTTCAGGCAGCTAACCGATTACTTAATATTGTCCGGTACTCAACATCACCAATGTACATGCTTCCAAGGGCTTAATGCCATTGGCTTTGGCCAAATCAAACAATTCCTCATTCTCTGCACCCGGATTAAAAATAATGCGCTTGGGATGTAACGATAAAATATAATCGTAATACACTTTTTGATTGGCAGCACTTAAATATAAAGTCACTGTATCAACATCTTCTATCGTGGGTTGCCCGGTAATAATTGTTGCACCATCAATTGTTGCAGCTTTTCTGCCAATGGCAACAATAGGATGATGTTTAGCCGTTAACTTTTGAATGGCTAAGTAACTCGTTCTTTCCGGATTATCGGATGCGCCTAATAGTACCGTTTTCTTTTGTTCACTCATTGTATTTTGTTTTATAAATCATTTGCCATTGGATGAAGAGATAATAGGCAGAATTGATAGCCATAATTATCCTCGACATAAAAATCTTTGCATCAGACTTTGATTGATAAAGAGACCATACTAAAAAAAATAAAGCTACTGGAAATATAAACCAATACCACTTGATCATTTTATTAAACCAAAAGTGTTTAATTTCTCCAGAATTAACCATTGCAGAAATCAATTGCCAAAATACTAACACAAATAGTATCAATAAAGCAAAGAAAAAATAAAGATTAATGGAATGATGATCATAATAAGCCAATCCAATGAATAAAATCAATATAAATAGCAAAGCCATCTGCCCCAAAAAATCAATTTTATGCTTCGCTGATTTCATTTTATAAACTTATGAATTAATCAAACAACGCTATTTCGAAAATGGTTAAATCCTTTTTTCAAAAAAAATTATCATTCATGTAACGAATACAAAAGATAATATTTAACTTTCGTTCCTTATCTTTTCACTATTATTCAAATAATACATTTTATGGCAAAGTCAAAGAAGAAAGCTGCTCCCAAAAAAGCAGTAAAAAAGGCAGCAAAAAAACCGGTTAAGAAAGCTGCAAAAAAATCTCTCGCTAAAAAAGTTGCTCCTAAAAAAGCAGCACCTAAAAAAAAGGCAGTTAAAAAAGTAGCAAAGAAAGTTGTTAAAAAAGCAGCAGCAAAAAAACCGGTTGCTAAGAAAAAACCAGTTGCAAAAAAAGTAGTAAAAAAGGTTGCTCCTAAAAAAGCAGCAAAAAAAGCAGCTGCTCCAAAACCTGCTCCTGTAGCGGCTCCTGCGGTAGTTGCACCTGCTGCTCCTGCAACAGAAAGCACAACAACTATTGTTAACGGTAATTAATCTGTTAACAATTTTCTGTTATTCTAAAACATTCAACTCTTGCTTGCGTTCATACAAAAGCAGGAGTTTTTTATTTTTTGTTATGTACATTTAATCATCATCAAACTACTGTTTATGCGATCAATCATTGTATCGTTGTTTTGTTTTGTTGTATTATTTACGGATGCACAAACAAATTCGCGCATTGCCGAAAAAACAAAAAACTTTAAACGCTATGACGGCTATTTTACTTTTTGGTGGGATGCCGTTAACGGAAAAATTTGGTTGCAGGCAGATAAGTTAGATCAGGAATTTTTATATGTAAATTCTTTACCCGCAGGATTAGGTTCTAACGATATTGGTTTGGATCGTGGTTTAATCGGAGGTACCCGAATCGTTTATTTTAATAAAGTAGGCAAAAAACTATTCTTAATTCAACCGAATTATGCTTATCGCGCCATCAGCAATGATCCCAATGAAAGAAAAGCAGTGAAGGAATCTTTTGCTCAATCTACCATTGCTAGCTTTACCATTGATGAAGATGAAGGCGATAAAGTATTGGTAGATGCCACCTCCTTCTTTTTACGTGATGCATCTAACGTGGCAGATAAAATCCGTCAAATGAGGCAAGGCTCTTACGTTTTAAATGAAAGCCGCTCTGCTATTTATCTTCCCAACACAAAAAATTTTCCACTGAACAGTGAGTTTGAAGCAAGCATCACTTTCACAGGCGGTAATGATGCAGGCAGATTTGTTACCAGCGTAACACCAAGTGCAGAAGCTATTACCGTTCGCATGCATCATTCATTCGTTCAATTACCCGATAATCATTATACACCCCGCCGTTATGATATTCGCAGTGGTTATTTCGGGATTTCTTATTTTGATTACAGCACAGCTTTCAGCGATCAGATTCAACAAATGTTTATTGCCCGTCATCGTTTGCAAAAGAAAGATCCAACAGCTGCATTCAGCGAACCTGTTAAACCCATTGTGTATTATTTAGATAATGGAACGCCCGAACCCATTCGTTCAGCATTATTGGATGGTGCCCGTTGGTGGAATCAGGCATTTACTGCTGCAGGCTATAAAGATGCATTTATTGTAAAAGTATTGCCGGACAGTGCTGACCCGATGGACATCAGATACAATATGATCAATTGGGTGCATCGTTCTACACGTGGATGGAGTTATGGTGCAAGTGTAACTAATCCGAGAACAGGAGAAATTATTAAAGGTCAGGTTACATTGGGCTCATTAAGAGTGCGTCAGGATTATTTAATTTTTACCGGGTTATTGGCTCCGTTTGAAACAGGCAAACCTGTTCCTGAAACAATGAAACAAGCTGCCATTCAACGTTTGCGCCAATTGGCTGCACATGAAGTTGGACATACATTGGGCTTGCAACACAATTATGCATCAAGTTATAATGACAGAGCATCTGTTATGGATTATCCGCACCCGAATATTTTTGTTAATACAAAAGGCGAGATAGATTTCAGTAAAATCTATACAACAGAAATTGGTGAATGGGATAAACGTGCCATCATGTACGGCTATTCAGATTTTGGAAAAGGTGTTGATGAAAATGTTGCTTTAAATAAATTACTTGAAGAAAATTCGAAGAACGGATTATTGTTTATTGCAGATGCAGATGCACGTGCTGCAAGCGGTATGCATCCTTACGCACATTTATGGGATAATGGTACAGATGCCAGCGATGAATTAAAAAATGTATTGGATGTTCGTGCAAAAGCATTGGAACATTTTTCTGAAAATAATATTACACCAAACACCCCTCTTACAAAATTAGAAGATGTATTAGTGCCTGTTTATAATTATCATCGTTATCAATTAGAAGCTGTTTGTAAACTGATCGGTGGTATGAATTACAGTTACAGTGTTCGTGGCGATGCAAATCAGGTTAAACCAACCATTCTTTCCAAAGCCATACAGGACAAGGCTTTACAGTCAGCACTAAATTGTTTGAATGCAGATGTATTGACGTTGCCTGACAGAATTGTTCAAATGATTCCACCTCGTCCGCCATTGTATTATGGTGTGGGTGAATTATTTCAAAAAAGAATGGGAATGACTTTCGATGCATTGGCTGCAGCAGAAGCATTAGCCAATTATGAATTAGAATTTTTATTCAATGCAGAAAGAGCGAATCGCTTAGTCCAATTTAAAGCAGAAGCCAATACCTTGGGTTGGGATGATGTATTGGATGCTATTATTAATAAAACATGGAAAATAAATGTACAAAGCGGATTAAAAAAAGAAGTGCAATTACAAACACAACAAATGGTATTGAGTTGGATATTAAGCTTAAGCATGAATGATAATGCCAACTTATTGGTGAAATCTATTTGTTATGATCGTTTACAATTGTTAAAAAATTATTGCGAAGCACAAATAAAAATCAATCCTTCATTGAAAGCACATTATGCCTATGCTATTGAAAGGATTAATAAACCAAAAGACATAGCTGTTCCGCAGTTTAAAGAAATTCCACCCGGTGCGCCGATAGGTTGTGATTTTGATGAATTATAAGAGTGAATAGGCAGTAATGAATAAAAAAAGAGACAGTTAATTAACTGTCTCTTTGAATTTAAAATATCTTTGCCTTTTCATCATTACACTAAGCTATATCATCATTCGTAAAGGCTCTTCGAGTAAGCTTTTCAGCGTTTGCAGGAATGCAGCGCCTGTTGCTCCGTCTACTACTCTGTGATCGCAACTCAATGTTACTTTCATTACATTACCGGGTACAATTTGTCCGTTCTTTACAACGGGTTCTTGCGAAATTCCTCCCACTGCCAAAATACATGCATCCGGCGGATTGATGATGGCCGTAAACTGATCAATTCCAAACATGCCTAAATTAGAAATGGTGAATGTGCTTCCTTCCCAATCGCCTGGTTGTAATTTTTTATCCTTTGCTTTTTGTGCATATTCTTTTACCTGTGTTGCAATCTGACTTAAACTTAATCCATCAGCAAATCTTACAACAGGCACTAATAAACCTTCATCAACAGCAACAGCAACACCAATATTAACATGATGATTGTAACGAATTTTATCGCCTAACCAACTGCTGTTTACTTTTGGATGTTGTTTTAATGCAACCGCAGTTGCTTTCAATACTAAATCGTTGAAACTTATTTTTATTTTACTGGTTTCATTGAGTTTGGTACGAGCTGCAACTGCTACATCCATATCAATACTCATGGTTAAATAAAAATGCGGAGCCGTAAATAAACTTTCACTTAATCTGCGTGCAATGGTTTTACGCATTTGCGAAACAGGTAATTCATCGAATGAAACAACGCCAGCAGGTATGCTGATTGGTTGATTGATTGATTGAGTTGGTGCAATCGCAGGGGCTGTTGCAGACTGTTGACTATTGACTGTTAACGGAGTATAATTTTCGATATCCATTTTGGTGATTCTTCCGCCATCACCGGTTCCTTTCACATATTTAAGATCAATTCCTTTCTCTTCTGCTAATTTTCTTGCTAATGGAGAAGCAAAAATTCTGCCTTCGTTTACAACAGATGGTTGAGCAATTGGTTGACTGGTTGGTTGAGTTGATTCAACCTTTGTTTCCGCTTCTGGTTTCGGGCTTTCGGATTTTCCAACTTGCTGAGTACCCGATTTCACTGCAGCAATGATTGCATTTATGTCTAAACCTTCTTTCCCAATAATGCATAACAAATCATTCACTTGAATCTTCTCTCCGGCTTTTGCACCTTGATATAATAGCACCCCATCTTTATAACTTTCTAATTCCATGGTGGCTTTATCCGTTTCAATATCTGCCAACACTTCACCTTTCTTAACTATATCACCAATACTTTTTTGCCATGATGCAATTACACCTTCTGTCATAGTATCACTTAATCTTGGCATCAGCACCACTTCTTCCATAGTTGATGGATCGATGATAGCTTTTGTACTTGAAGCAGCCGCAGGAGTTGGCCTTGCTTCTTTTTTCTCTTCTGCTTTTGGCGCAGGTGCAGCAGTACCATTATGTTGTGCAAGAATGGAACTGATATCCTCTCCTGCTTTTCCCACAATAGCCAATAAATCATTCACTTGCAGTTTACCACCTTTTGCAGTTCCTATATGTAATAACACACCGTTCTGATAGCTTTCCAATTCCATGGTAGCTTTATCGGTTTCTATTTCTGCGAGTAGATCGCCTTTTTTTATCGGGTCTCCCACATTCTTATGCCATGCAGCTATTACACCTTCTGTCATGGTATCACTTAAACGGGGCATTAAGATTGCTTCAGCCATAAGTCAATTGCTCTTTAAAATTGAGCCGTGAAATTAAGGCAAAAAAACAGAACCGAGATTGAAGTTCTGTAAAAAGAAAAAACAAAGTAAAATTATTGGCCTTGTGCCAATGAATAGGCTTTTTTATCGCCGAGCATTAATAATAATTCAGATGAACAAATTTTAAAGTTGCCACTTAGGCTTACATATAATCCCAATACGTCTTGTTGATTTAATGGAAAATCATCGATACTTTCAAAACGCACATTGTATTGATTCACCAAATTAGTATAAACAGACCCTGTAGGCCAAACCTGTGTTCCACGATTGCTGATGTTGATTAATTTAAATTTTACACCGGCATGGCGCAAACATTTGGTTGCAATGGCTAACGGTTGTTCGTTGCTTTCAATAAAAAAATCTACGCCAACAATTTTTTCCTTCACTGTTTCTTCACTTTCCATCATCGCATTCTTATCTAATTTAAACATAGTTGGTGTAGTTGGCATGTCGGGTAATGATGGTTTCGCACCTTGTGCAGGCAACTTTCCAAAATTAGCAATTATGGCATCTGCATATTGCGTCGTATTTAATGAAGCAATAGATTTATCTCCAAAATCGCCTGTATGTTTTCCTTCTTCTAAAGTATAGAGTAATGCATTTTCAATCATGGCTGCACTTTTCATTAACCCGACATGACGAAGCAATGCAATTCCACTTAATAATAAGGCGGTTGGATTGGCAATATTTTTTCCTGCAATATCAGGCGCTGTTCCATGAACCGCTTCGAAAATACAAATGTGGTCACCAATATTTGCAGATGGCGCAAATCCCAGCCCACCAACCAATCCGGCGCATAAATCAGATACAATATCACCTTGTAAATTGGTCAATACTACTACATCAAACAGATCTGGTCTTGTTACCAATTTCATACACAGATCATCCACAATTACATCATCCGCCTTTAATTCAGGATACTCCTTGGCTACTTCGTAAAATACTTCAAGAAATAATCCATCGGTTAATTTCATGATGTTCGACTTATGCCCGCATGTAATTCTCCTCGTTCCCTTTTTCTTCGCCATTTCAAATGCATAGCGAATGACTTGTTCACTTCCGGGACGAGTAATAAAACGACGACTTAATGAAACATCATGTGTTAACATGTGTTCAATACCACCATAAGTGTCTTCAATATTTTCACGAACAATCGTAATATCAATTGGAATACCTGCTTTACTAAAAACAGTATCTACACCATGTAATGTTTGAAATACTCTGTTATTGGCATAAGTATTCCATGTTTTACGAGCCGTAACATTTACACTTTTTACACCTTTGCCTTTGGGTGTTTCCATCGGACCTTTAAATAAAATGCCCAAAGATTCAATGGCTTGTTGCGCTTCCGGCGTCATGCCATTGCTGAAACCTTTATCAAAAACCCATTTACCCATATCCACAAACTGATATTCTAACGGAACATTGGCTGCATTAAAAATTTTTAATACGGCATCCATTATTTCAGGACCAATACCATCACCTTTTGCAACTGCGATCTTCATAAAATATTATTTTAATGCGCTAAGTAAAAATTGATACAAAAGTAAGTCTTGTAAGAACAACCTGCATGACGAAAATCAAAATTCATTATATATTAAATTTCATCCGACTATCCTGATAAAAGTATACCCATCTTGTTTGATTCGTTAAATGATTTATCTTTACTTAAACAGTATTTCGATGGTATCTAAAATTTCTGAAGGCGTAGAAATCAGCATAGAAACATTTTATCAATCTGATTACAGCAATCCTGTAAACAATGAATATATGTTTGCTTACAGAATTACCATTGAAAACCACAATGCCTTTTCTGTTAAATTATTAAAACGCCAATGGTTTATCTTCGATAGTAATGGCGAACACAGAGAAGTAGATGGTGAAGGGGTCGTGGGTGTTCAACCAATCATTAAACCCAACGAACAATTTCAATATGTGAGTGGATGTAATTTAAGAACAGAGATGGGAAAGATGCAAGGTTATTACACCATGGAAAATCAACATAGCAAAGAAAGTTTTACCGTAAAAATTCCTCCGTTTGAAATGATCGTTCCTTCCAAAATGAACTGATGAAATTTTTTCTCTTTATATTCTTTATTTGTATTTGTGTATTAACAAGAGGGCAAGAAAAAGTTGTGGTTGATGATTCTTTATTATTAAATAAAAAACCTTAATTAGAATATAAACAAGATCCTGTAAAAACTTGCTTTTGTTGTTATACAAATCAAATACTGAATCTGCAAAACAACCGATGTTTGTTTTAGATGGAAAAGAAATTAATCCCCAAAAAAAAGCGATTTAAATCCAAATGATATTGAAGCAATACATATTTTAAAAGATAAAGAAGCAATCAAAAAGTACGGTAAAAGAGGAGAAAATGGCGTTCTCATCATCACCACTAAAATACACGAAAGGTAATCAGGGCTTATATTTCGCTTCATCAAAAATTTGTTTGGCTGGTGTTTGCATTAATTCACTCAAAGATTTTTTTTCGTTTTTATTCATCCATTTTTTTACTATTTGCCAACCGGTAAATTCTCCGATATTTCCCGGAGATATTTCTCCAAATTCAGGTGTACTCGGACCATCATTCACATAAGAGCCAATTAAATTAGGTTCTGTTTCATACAATAAATTATTCTCAATAAAGAAAGTCCATATTTTTTTTTCATTGGCAAAACAAAAATCTAATTGCTGTTGCGTATAACCTGTTTTTAAAGTATCGGCTGTTTCGGGCAACAATGCATCCAACATATACAAACGTTTGCCCGCTTCGATCATTTGTTCCATCAATGGCTTACCCGATGTTTTTAACGGATACATATCATCCATAATATTGCGCATAGAATTCACAACGATATAAGGCAATTCAAACCTGCGTGATTTATACGCAGGATAAACATTGCTCACATATTCTGATTGATAGACAGAAAAATTTTTACCGAGATACGATTGTAATCCAACAGCAAAACTGTTTTGTGTTAATCCATTGGCTGTTCCTTCAATCGGACCAACAAATGTGGTGATGCGATCGGGTAATTTATACTCAGGAAAATAATATTTTACAAAACGACAAGCTTGCTCTAATTGTTTTTTTATTTCATCAACAGACTGAATTTTTAATTGTGCTGTATCATACACAAAATGATAATCTTTAATAAAAGATTTCACATATTTCAAAACCGTATCGGGCTTGGGCTCCAGTACCAATATATTATAGAGATAATTTTTCAGGAAGTCGGGATATTTAGATTGCATTGTATCTAATGCCACAGATAAATGATTGGTATCCATTGCAAAAAAATCTTTTTCAAATCTTTCCACTTTTAAATTCATGGCAATGCCGGAAACATCGGGAATATTTTTTTTGTGATTGCATGAAATCAATCCGACAATTAAAAAAAAGAATGCAATTTTTTTCATATCACAGGAAATATTACACGAATTAAAGTCAATTACACGAATTAGTTTACACGATTTTGTTTTCAATTCGTTATAATTCGTGAAATTAGCGGTATGAAAATTTTTCTGGCACAGCAAAACTATCATGTAGGAAATTTTGAAAGCAATACCCGTAAAATTATTGCAGCCATTGAAGAAGCCAAGGCAAAAGGCGGCGATTTGATTTTATTTAGTGAGATGAGTGTTTGTGGTTATCCGGCACGAGATTTTGTGGAGTTCAAGGATTTCATTGATCATTGTTATACATGTATCGATATCATTAAGCAGCATGCAGATACGATTGGTGTGTTGATCGGTTCACCTGCACACAATGCCAATAAACAAGGAAAAGATTTATTTAATGCTGCATTTTTTTTATACGAAAAAGAAATAAAAGCAGAAATTCATAAAACATGTTTACCAACTTATGATGTGTTTGATGAATACAGATATTTTGAACCTTCCTACGATTGGCAAGTTGTTCCGTTCAAAGGAAAAAAATTAGCTGTAACTATTTGTGAAGACATTTGGAATTTAGGTGATAATCCATTGTACAGAATTTGTCCGATGGATGAATTAATGAAACAGCAGCCTGATGTAATGTTAAACTTAAGTGCATCCCCATTTGACTATACACATGATGAAGATAGAAAAGCGGTAATCAAATCCAATGTATTAAAATATCATTTGCCTTTATTTTATTGCAATGCCGTTGGAAGTCAGACGGAGATTGTATTTGATGGCGCCTCATTAATTTTTGATAAGAATGCCAATTTATGTAAAGCATTGCCCATGTTTAAAGAAGCGATAGAATATGTGGTATTAAAAGATGACGGAACAATTGAGGCAGCCATTGTTGAACCTGCATCAAGAGTGCCTGATAAAGAATTAACACCAATTGGTTTAGAAGAAAAATTAAATATTGATCAGATCTATGATGCATTGATACTTGGCATCAAAGATTATTTTTCGAAAATGAATTTTAATAAAGCCATCATTGGTTCCAGTGGCGGCATTGACAGTGCAGTTACTTTAGCATTGGCCTGTGAAGCATTAGGAAAAGATAATGTAAGAGCTGTATTGATGCCATCACCTTATTCAACCAATCATTCCGTTGATGATGCAGTTGAATTAAGTAAGAACTTAAATAACGCTTATGACATCATTCGCATTAATGATGTGTATGAAAGTTTCTTAACTACATTAAAACCTGTATTTAATAATTTACCTTTTTCATTAGCCGAAGAAAATTTACAAAGCAGAACACGTGGCAATATTTTAATGAGCATTGCGAATAAGTTCGGTTATATTTTGTTGAACACATCTAATAAAAGTGAATTGGCAACCGGTTATGGAACACTGTATGGAGATATGGCAGGTGGTTTAGGTGTATTGGGTGATTGCTATAAGTTGCAAGTGTATGCATTGGCAAAATATATCAATAGAAATAAAATAATTATTCCGATAAATATCATAGAAAAGCCGCCCAGTGCGGAATTGAGGCCTGATCAAAAAGACAGTGACAGCTTACCCGATTATACTATTCTTGATAAAATTTTATATCAATACATTGAAAGAAGAATGGGACCTGCTGAAATTAAAGCACAGGGATTTAATGCAGCATTGGTTGACAGAATATTAAAGATGGTAAACAACAATGAATACAAGCGCAATCAATTTTGCCCTATTATTCGTATTTCGCCCAAAGCATTTGGTGTTGGCAGAAGAGTACCGATTGTAGGTAAATATTTAATTTGAAGATGATTGACTTTTATCGATTCTTTTAATGACTTTCTCTATTTCATTTAGTTCTTGCTTGATTTCTGTAAATGATTTTATATATCCAATAAGGAATTGCGACATACAAAATCAACATAAGTGAGGCTGATATAAAATGCGCCAGCTAAAAAGAGCTCCCATGCAAAATATTTTTTTACAATAAAAAAAATACGCTCACAATATAATGAGCGTATTTTTAAATGAGCCGCCTTCAATTTTTAATCAAGGATGTACCACCATTAGTGGAATATTACTGTGGAATGCTAAATGCTTGGTATGACTTTTCTTAAAAATACTTTCAAACAAACCATGTTTTTTTGGAACAATGATTACCATGTCTATTTGTTGTTCAAAAACAAAATCATTAATGGCTTCTGCAAAATCCTGATGTTTTACAAAATGATATTTCGGTGCATAACCGGAAAACATTTCATCCATTTCTAAGCTTTCAAAAGCTTTATCATTGGCATAATGTTCATTCTTTTCTACATGCAACACATCTAATGCTGCTTTGGTTGACCCCAATAAATCAATAATTGGTTTTGCAGGTATTGAATCTTTAACTTTCTCAAAATCCGTTACCAGTACTACTTTACGTACCGCAGTATAATTTGCTTTTGCAGGAACAATAATTACCGGCACATTGGTATTTCTGGCTACTTTAATGGTATTGCTTCCAAAAACAGATTCTTCTACTGCACCACCCCCGGTAATACCCATTATAATCAAATCTATTTTCAATCTATCACAAACTTCATCAATCCCCTCTGCCAGCATATTGAATTCACATACCGTATCCAGAACAATATTCTTATCACAATAATTGATAAATTTAAACTTGAATAAATTCAAGTTTTCCTCATTGGCTTTTTTTACTGTTTCCAGATCAAACACTTCCAACACAGGCACCATCGGATCGGGGCCAACGGAAACCGGCGCCTGATAGGTATTGTAGAAGATAATCTTATTTGCTTTTAATTGTTTGGCAAGATCTATTGCATATAATGCTGCATTTCTTGCAGTATCAGAAAAATCGGTGGGAACTAATATCGTTTTCATGGTAAATAATTTTCTTCTATAAAATTAGATTTACCATTAAGCGAAAAACATGAGTAAAGTCATAAACGAGTATGACAGATGATAGAAGTCATAAAAAAAGTTTTGAGCAACTACTCAAAACTTTCATTCAAAAATTATTAATGGATGATTAAGAAATATTTTCAATAATACCTGCAATACCTTGTCCCCCGCCAACACAGGCAGAAACAATACCGTATTTTTTATTTAATCGCTTCATATCATTTAAAATCTGCACCGTTAATTTACAACCTGTACATCCTAATGGATGACCTAATGCAATAGCGCCACCATTAATATTCACAATATCTTGATTCAATTCCAATTCACGGATCACAGCTAATGATTGGGAAGCAAATGCTTCATTCAGTTCAATCAGATCAATATCATTTACATTCATATTGGCTTGCTTCAATACTTTTGGAATAGCTGCCACCGGACCAATGCCCATTATTCTCGGATGCACACCTGCGCTGGCACAATTCACCAATCGGCCAATGGGTTTTAAATTTAATTCATTTACCATTCTTTCACTCATCACAACTACAAATGCAGCCCCATCGCTTGTTTGCGATGAATTGCCTGCTGTAACACTCCCACCTAAAGCAAAAGCAGGCTTTAATTTGGTTAATGCTTCAACAGTGGTATCGGCACGAACACCTTCATCCGTATCAACAACATAATTCTTAGTTTTCTTTTTTCCTTTTTCATCAACATACACTTGTTCTACATTAATTGGCAGAATGCCCGATTTAAAATAACCGTTATCAATGGCTTGCTTTGCTTTTACATGAGAATTAAATGCAAATACATCCTGATCTTCTCTGCTTACTTTAAATTCTTTTGCAACTGCTTCTGCAGTCAGGCCCATACTTAAATAATAATCAGGTTCATCCTTCGTAATAGAATATGCAGGAACAGTTTTCCAACCCGTTGTTGGTACTAAACTCATGCTCTCTGTTCCGCCTGCTATAATGCAATCCGCCATACCGGTTCTTATCTTGGCAGTCGCCATTGCAATACTTTCCAATCCGCTTGCACAATAACGATTAATGGTAATACCTGCTGTATCCAAACCAACTGCACGGGCTGCAATAATGCGGCCGAACTGTAATCCTTGTTCTGCTTCAGGTACAGCATTACCAACAATTACATCATCTACACGATTGGCTTCTAATTGTGGTAAACTTGCCATCAATCCTTTAATGACTTCAACAGCCAAATCATCAGGGCGAAAAAAACGTAATCCGCCTTTTTTACTTTTGGCAACAGCGGTTCTGTAACCTGCAACGATATATGCTTCCTGCATGACAAAGAATTTTGAATACCAAAAATAATAAAAAGTTGTTTATGCAACTAAATTATTAACAGCTACGTTTTTGTTAACCGGCTTTCTGCTGCTATGATGCTTTGTTGTGTCACTCACTTGTACGTTTTGTTACTATTCAGCAAATCATTTGCATATTTGCACCATCATTTAATGACATGTACAAATTTATTAGAGATATTTTATTCCAATTCGATCCTGAAAATGTGCATCACTTTTCAATGAATGCTTTTCAATATGCTTGCAAAATTCCATTTTTTAAAAAAATCATTCAACAACAATACTGTATTGAACATCCTTCATTGGAAAAAAATGTTTTTGGCCTGCATTTTAAAAATCCGGTTGGCTTAGGCGCCGGTTTCGATAAAAATGCTTTATACTTAAATGAATTGGAAGCATTGGGTTTTGGTTTTGTTGAGATCGGAACCGTCACTCCTAAATCTCAACAAGGAAATGATCAACCCAGATTATTTCGTTTACCAAAAGACAAAGCACTCATCAATAGAATGGGGTTTAATAACGATGGCGTTGAAACTATCGCTGCAAGGCTTTACAATAGAAAATCCACAATCAACAGTCCACTAATCATTGGTGGTAATATCGGTAAAAATAAAACCACTCCAAACGATGAAGCCTGGAAAGATTATGTTATTTGTTTTTCGGGATTATTCGATGCAGTAGATTATTTTGTAGTAAATGTAAGCAGCCCTAATACTCCCGGCTTACGTGAATTGCAAGAAAAAGATTCTTTGAAAAAAATATTGAGTGAATTACAGAATATCAATCATTCAAAAAATAAGAAGAAACCGTTGTTATTAAAAATTGCACCGGATCTTTCCCAAGAACAATTAGATGACATTGTTGATCTTTCAGTAGAAATAAAATTAGACGGATTGGTTGCAACCAATACAACCATTGACCGATCAGGGCTTCTGACTCCTGAATCCAGAATTCAGACTATCGGTGCGGGTGGATTAAGCGGAAAGCCTTTACAGCAAAGGAGTAAAGAAGTAGTGCAATATTTATATCAACAAACACATCAGCAAATTCCTATCATTGCCAGCGGTGGAATTTTTACCGGAGCAGATGCAAAAGAACAACTCAATGCAGGTGCATCATTAATTCAGGTATGGACAGGTTTTATTTATGAGGGGCCAGGCATTGTAAAAAATATTTGCAAGGCATTGATAATAGATTAACAATAAAACATTGCCTATTTCTTCAATCATCTTCTATCTTTAAGAAAAAAAGATGGCTGCCCGTCAAAATATATTTAACGCATGTAAACACGCCTTCAATGGCATTGCACAATTTTTTTTACATGAACGTAATGGAAAAATTCAATTAGCTTTTGCAATTGCTGTTACCATTGCAGGATTTTATTTTCATATTAGCTCAACAGAATGGACTCTTATTTTATTATGTATCGGCTCAGTAATCAGTGCCGAAATGCTCAACAGTGCTTTGGAAAAAATATGCAACCTTATACATGAAGACTTTCATCCAACCATTAAGGTCATTAAAGATGTAGCAGCAGCAGCCGTATTGTGGCTGGCTATTATCAGTACCATTGTTGGCATCATTATCTTCTTACCTAAATTTTTGATGCTATGATAAAACAAAAAAATACATCACTCAATATTGCTTTATCCTTATCAGTTTTATTCACCATGCTGTTATTGGCAGTAAGAATTGCCAAGACCAATGAGTGGTTTTATATTTTTTATGTGTGGAATACATTTTTAGCCATTGTTCCATTAATATTCAGCAGGCAATTATTAAAACAACCTACTTTAAATGCCAAAGCGATTTTTTTTATTATCGGTTGGATCCTGTTTTTCCCAAATGCACCGTACATTATTACAGATCTGATTCATTTTGATAATGATAATATCGTAGGCTCAATACGTTGGTATGACCTGTTATTGGTGATGAGTGCTACATGGAATGGATTGATATTGGGATTGATCTCTTTAATGGAAGTAGAAAAATTTATGTCGAAATTTTTTCAAACTATCTGGCTGAATTTATTTGTGTTCACCAGTTTATTTTTATGTGGCTTCGGCATTTACTTGGGAAGATTTTTACGCTTCAACAGTTGGGATATTCTTACCAAACCTTACGAATTAGTGCATGCATCAGCACATCAGGCGTTACACCCTGTAGAAAATTTTAAAACTTGGGGATTCTCCTTTTTATTTTCCGTTATGTTGTGCATTATCTATTATACACTAAAAAAATTACCTCACTATTTTAAGCGAGGTAATGAATAAGGTTTGTTATAAATTGAATCATTAGAAATCCAATCCCAAAGCAAAATAAAATAATGGTGATCCCACAAAAAATCCTTTTGCAGGCCATCCCAAATCTGCTTTAATAAAATATCCCAATAATGTACTTCTTGCTCCAAAACCATATCCTGCTGCAAACGGACCAATACCACCCGCATCTACATTTACTAAAATAGGGTTACCCGCATTTTGTGATCCGTAAGTTACTTGCGGTCTGGTAATGCCATTGTATTTACCGTTCCATGCAGTTCCCAAATCAAAGAATTGTATCAATTGAAAATTTCTTAAGAAAGCATTATTGATTGGTTTATTAAATAAAGTAGTGAATACAGGAAATCTTAATTCACTATTAATTACAAATGCATTATTACCATTAGCGATATTTTGATTGTACCCTCTCATGTTAACTGCCAAAGATTGAAAAGCATAAGACTGATCAGGTGCAGGTTGATTGGTATTAAAACGCGGACCAACCCATCCATCCACTCCGCCTAAGAAGTAACAGATTTTTTGTGTGCCCCAACTAAAGTCTGCTGCAGCACGTGTTGCCCAGATAAAATTGCGATGGATTTTTTGATAATGCCTTGCATCAAATCCAAAATCATAAGTAGTATTGCTTGCTTTAATGGTAGGTGTATTTAAATCTAAATACACTTTCCATCGGGTTCCATTCCAAATATTCTGTGCAGGGTTGATGGTATTATCATATACATATTCTAATCTGCCTACACCATACCATGCACTGCTATCCGGTTGCGAAAGCCCGTATGGATCAGGTGCTCCTGTTCCGTTATTAAATGCTCTGATTATACCTTTATCCTGTCTTAATCCTACTGTTAAACGTAAACTTCTCACTTCATCAAAAGGATAAGAGAAATTCAATTGATATAAATTAGTGATGAGCGCATTATTATAATACGCTAAATTTCCCTGAAAAAATCCGGAGAAATTAGATTGCTTGCTTCTGTAATAAGTAAAGCCCCAATCCACTCGTTTTCTTAAATTCTGCAAAGAGAAGAATACATCTTTATCAGAAAGATCTGTACCGAAACGAACACCACCAATAAATTTTATGTCTTCAAATAAATCACTTACACCTGCCCTTAAACTAAAATCCAAATCGCTTCCGGTATTCAATTGAATAGGCCCTTGCCCGCCGCCATAAGGTTGATAACGATTGATTAAAATATTATTGGTAAGACCTGCCAATACATAATCGGCATTGTATTTCATTTTATAATTAAATAGTTTCCATTTATTAAGGTCACTGATCTTATTTTTTACAGTGGAATTATTATTTGATTTGATTTTACTGCTGTCCACTTTCTCATCAGCAAATTCTGATTGAAAGAAATCTTTTTGTTTGTTCTTTACAGAATCCGCAGAAGCCTTATACAACGTAGCTTTCCCGCTGGCTGCTTTTTGCTGATCCATGATCTTCTTCATATAATCAGTTGGCCTTGCATTGATATTTCTTTTATTCAATGCATCATCATTCACTTTTAATTTATACAAGAATTTATAATCACCTTCCTGCCTTGTTTCACTTACTTGCCCGTTATTACCGGCAATTCTTGTCTCTAATAAAGAAGTTTGATAATTGGTAATCGGGAATGTATAAGTAGAATCATTGTATACTTGAAAATAACTTACACTATCCGGTTCTTGTTTTCTCCAAGCTGCTAAAGTAGAGTCTAATTCTTTCGGAACAGGATTACGCAATACTTCATCACCGATTTGATAAACTGTATCCAATCCGGTTCTTTTGGTAGCAAAAAATCCTGCCCATCTGTTACCAATACCATTTTCATCAGATACAAACGTAAAGTGATTGTTATTGTATTGCATCGGATTAGTGGCATTTCCAAACTTCATGTTGGTTAATTGGGTAATCTGCTTATCTTTTCCTTTGTTTAAAATATCTACCAGAAAAATATTGAAACGATATTTACTTGGTAAAACTGTATCGCTATTGGGTGCATTATTGCCCGGGCGATTAGAAGAAAATATAATACCCGAACGATTGGGGAATGAAACAAATGTTGGATTCAGATCATCATAAATATCATTGGTGATCTGTTCTGTTTTTTGTTCTTCAATTTTATACGTATAAATATCTGAATGTCCGTTTTTCACCGCACTCATCACCAATGTATTGGCATCTAACATAAAAGAGGCATCGAGTATCTGATCGAAACCGGTGATCTCTTGTTTAAACCTTTTATATTTTGCCACTGCATCATACACAAACATTTTAGTATGACCTGCTTCCCAATAAATCACCAATAACCTGGTCCCTTTTACATCCCAGGCCAGTATTGGATAATTCGGATTGATATCTCCCTGTTGTGTGCGTACGCCTTTATCTAATAATATTTTTGAATCATAAAAATTCTCTACATACTTAACCCGATAAACACCTTTACTGAATTCTACCACTGCATAATTATTATTTCGCGGATTGGGATTTGCCTGAAAACGGAAATAATCATTCTTGGTTACATCTTCACTTACACTCAATGATCCTTTCGGTGCATTTTTACGCTGACGGATATCTTTATAATATTTATCCTGTTCATACGTCATAAAATCAGCTAATTCCTCTTTGAATTTTTTCTTACAAATGCGCAGAGCTGCTTTGTTTAGATTTTTATAGATGCGTGCCAAGTATAAAAAATAAGTAGTGTTTTCCTTTTTATATTTTTCT
>Ga0316218_1001334_pt1 | contig 27071 bp, 34 predicted proteins | sample TBH18003metaG_FD_203634 | JGI IMG/M metagenome (GOLD analysis project Ga0316218, IMG submission 203634) | Freshwater microbial communities from Trout Bog Lake, Wisconsin, USA - TBH18003 | ecosystem: Environmental > Aquatic > Freshwater > Lake > Hypolimnion/Profundal zone | place: USA: Wisconsin...
CAGCAGATATCTTTTACAGAAATTTACCCCTATCACCTGAAAACAAAAGAAACTTTTTTAACTTTAAAAAATCAAGAAACACTATCTAACAATAAGTCCACTTTAGTTTGACTACATACACCTTGTTATATTGCTCCATGTACTTGATAAAGCTCTCAGGAGTAGCCCCCATGATCTTTGCCTTTATTTTCTTGCTGCTGACATAGTTCTGTTTAGTTTCCATGGTAACGGCTATATCTTCGGCCTCTGCTACCTTCTTAGCCAGGGCAGCATTTATCCTGCCGGAATTCTTGTAGGCTTTCTTTACTCTCTGCCTCGTTTCATCCCATAGATCAGGGTGTACAATTACCCCAGTTGATATGAACTTAGCCTTTCGTCCTTTGATAATTCTTAAATAAACAGGCATTTCGCCAGATTGATTTTCTTTATTAGCTTTGAGCAATAATGTAATAGTAGCCATGAGTATTGATTTTACTGGTATTTACAAAGATGTGATTGTAAAGATAGGTACAACAAATGGTACAACAAATGCCATATTATTTTGCATTTCGTTGCACTAATTTGCATAAAGTAATATTTATAAGTAGTTGATAATAAGTATAATAATGCAATTTGATAAAATTAGAGGACTTCAAATTAGTCCCTGAGGGACCACTTGTGAGGGATTGCACATTGCGATCCCTTTTTTTATGCTACAAAAGGAAAGTGAGCGGTCTTATTTTACAGGTATTTCCTAAAAAGGAGACCAATACTTTCGCTGCATTTCTCAAACATACACTTCTCGGCGTTCACGCGAGTAGGATATTTAGTGTAAAATGAAGTTTTCGCGCGGAGGATAATGCATCAGGCCATTCCATTCTATTGAGAATATTTTTTTCAAATTTTCTGTTAGGATTTGTAACGTGTATCCTTTTTGCAAGTAAAAATTGGCTCCTTGAGCAAAACATTCATCTACTATTTTAGGAGCGTGATTGGATGTATAAATGATCACCGGCAGATTATCGTATTCCCTGTTCTTCCTGATCTCTGTGATACAGGCTACTCCGTCTTTGCAAGGCATATGAATGTCAAGGAACAGAATATAGGGTATCTTATGTTTAAGTAGCACAAAGAGTGCATCCCCATTAACTGCATGCCTCAGCGTGTGTTGGTATTTTAGTTCCTGCAGCGCTGTTTCAAATATCAATACTTCATCGGCATCATCATCTGCCAAAATAATATCTTTTCTAAGCAGGTTATCGTCACGGAGCTTGCTCATCGTTTTCTATTTTGTTCACTATTTATTTTATAAAAGTAGACAAAAAATTGGGAATAGCGCGATCGTTCCGATATTTTAAGTTTTCCTTTTTTTGTTTATCACTCTGATATATCATCGTACTGGTACTGTTTATGCATTATGTATGTAGGTTTTATATAGGCATGTTAGCTTAATTTTATGTTCTTTATTTTGTGAAATAAATTATTGTTTAAAAAAATTGTAAAAAAAGTAAACAAAAATATTCATAGCTTTGCTTGCGTTCGGTTGTTGATCAACCGTAAATATTAACATCGCCATTTTTATATGAATCGAAGTGAAACAATTTTGGATATTGAGTTAAGGCAGGAGATGACACCGCAAAATCCTGTTCGCGAAGATGCTTTTCGATTATCAGATACCGAGAAGATCCGCAATATTGAATATCATTTTAGGGAAATAATGCAGATACTTGGTTTAGATCTTTCTGATGACAGTCTAAAAGGTACACCGAACAGGGTGGCAAAGATGTATGTGAAAGAGATATTTTCGGGACTGGACCCCAAAAATAAGCCAGCCGTTACTTTATTTAAGAATAAGTACAAGTACGGCCAGATGCTGATCGAAAAGGACATTACCTTATTCAGCAATTGCGAACATCATTTTGTACCTATTTATGGCAAAGTGCATTTGGCTTACGTTCCCGGCGATAAAGTTATCGGGCTTTCAAAGCTCAATCGTATTGTGCAATACTTTGCAAAGAGGCCACAGGTGCAGGAGCGGCTTACGGTGCAGATAGGCCGCGAACTACAGGATTATCTTGGCACAAAAGATGTGGCAGTAGTAGTAGATGCCAAGCATATGTGTGTAGCTGCAAGAGGGATCCAGGATGCAGGCTCAGCAACGATCACTTCTTTTTATGATGGGGCTTTTTTAAATGCAGAAACGAAAAATGAATTGCTTAACTATTTAAGTCTTTAACCCATACAGTGTACATGGAATCATATCAAATTCATCAACTTGAACAAATGACCGGCATCAAAGCTCATACTATCAGGATATGGGAAAAGAGATATGGGATCATTCAACCAGACCGTACCGATACAAACAGGCGTAGTTATAGCGAAGCCCAGGTGAGGAAACTGCTTAATGTAAGCACGTTGCTGTCGGGGGGGCAGAAAATATCGAAGATCGCCAGCCTTAGCGAGGATGAATTGAATAGCCTGGTTGAAGAACAAAGTGATTCGCATGTGGCCGATAGCATCTGCGCAGGATATATCAACGATCTCGTAAAATCTATGTTGGATTTTAATGAGCCTGCATTTGAAAAAATATTCTCTGCGGCAACTACGAGGTTTGGCATATACGATGCCATGGTGAATGTGATCTATCCGTTTTTGGACAAAGTGGGCGTATTGTGGAATATAAGCAGAACAGCGCCGATACAGGAACACTTTGCATCTTGTATCATCAAGCGCAAACTTATGTCTGCTACCGATGGGCTGATGCCTGCTTCCAAAAAAAGCAAAAAATTTCTGCTGTTTCTTCCTCCCGATGAGTGGCACGAAGTGGGCCTGCTTTTTGCCAACTATATGATTCGATCTAAAGGGTATGAAACTATATACCTTGGACAAAATGTGCCGATCGAGAACGTAGAAAAGGTGATACCGGCAGTACGCCCTCGATATTTATTGCTGTTCTACCTGAACATGAGGCCTGTTGGTGAGGTGGAAGAGCAAATAACAAGGTTATCAAAGGTGGATGAAAAGATAACCATGTTCGTCGCCGGGAACCCGGAGCTGTTTCCGGAGAACAAGCATAAATTAAAGAACACGATTTTTTTGACAGGTGCTAGTAGTCTTTTGAATTTTTTATGAGCAAGACGGCAATAATCGGCGGTGGATTTTCCGGGCTCTCGGCAGCATGCTTTATGGCAAAACATGGTCACAAAGTCACTTTGTTTGAAAAGAACAGCTCGTTAGGTGGGCGAGCGCGATCTTTCAGCGAGCAGGGCTTTATGTTTGATATGGGGCCGAGCTGGTATTGGATGCCGGATGTATTCGAGAAGTTCTTTGGCGAGTTTGACAAGCGTACCTATGACTACTATCAGCTCGTTCAATTGGATCCGGGGTTCCAGGTTATATTTGGTAAGGATGATATTTTGCAGGTGCCGGCCAGCGTTGATGGTATTTATGATGTCTTTGAGCAAATTGAAACAGGCAGCGCAGATAAATTAAAGAAGTTCCTGGCTGAGGGTAAATTTAAGTATGAGGTAGGAATGCGCAAATTGGTCTATAAGCCATCATTTTCATGGCGTGAATTTGCGACAGCCGAGGTATTGGTAAGTGCGGCAAGGCTACAATTGTTTAGGTCTGTAAGGGCGCACGTACGTGGTTATTTTAAGGATGAGCGGTTGATAGCGCTTATGGAGTTCCCCTCTTTGTTCCTTGGCGCCACAGCTCAAAATATACCGGCTTTATATAGCCTCATGAATTATGCAGCACTATCTATGGGTACCTGGTACCCCAAGGGTGGGATGGTGGAGATAGTAAAGGCCATGGACCATCTTGCGTCCTCATTGAATGTGGATATTGTAACAGCGTGCGAGGTGGCGAAAATTGAGGTTCATAAAGGTGTGGCTGCAAAAATAAATACTTCGAAGGGCAATTTTTCAGTCGACGGCATCATCGCCAGCGGCGACTATCACCATATGGAGCGGTGCCTGCTTGACGCGCCGCACAGGAATTATAAAGAAGCTTATTGGGAGCGCAAGACATTTGCCCCGTCTTGCCTTATTTTTTATGCAGGGGTAAACAAAAAGGTAAAGAAAATGATTCACCACAACTTATTTTTTGATGCCAGCCTGGATGTTCATTCGTCAGAGATTTATGAGTCGCCACAGTGGCCGGTAAATCCGCTTTTTTACGTATGCTGCCCTTCTAAAACCGATGATTCGGTAGCGCCTGCCGGAATGGAGAATTTGTTCATCCTTATGCCGATAGCGGCAGGACTGAAGGACACAGAAGAAATCCGCGAGCGTTATTTTCATATGATCATGAACAGGATAGAGCAGTTTTGTGAAGATACTGTACTGCCACATGTTGTTTATAAGAGAAGCTATTGCATTAATGATTTTGTGAGTGATTATCATGCTTATAAAGGCAATGCCTACGGGCTTGCAAATACACTGCGCCAGACAGCGGTACTGAAACCTTCTATGAGGAATAAAAAGGTGAAGAATATTTTTTATGCAGGCCAGCTTACAGTCCCCGGCCCCGGCGTGCCACCCGCTATCATATCGGGCCAGATAGCAGCGGCACAATTATCTAACTATCTAAAGTGATCACGACTATGAAGCAAAAATATGATGAGCTGTCTTTTGACTGTAGTAAAATGACCACAAGAGCTTACAGTACTAGCTTTTCGCTGGGTATACGCTTTTTGCAAAGGCACCTGCACCAGTCTATTTATGCTATATATGGTTTCGTTCGTTTTGCTGATGAGATCGTGGATTCGTTTCATAGCTATAATAAAGCTGTTTTGCTTCAGGAGTTCAAAGCAGATACATGGAAGGCAATAAAGGATGGCATCAGTTCCAACCCGATACTGAATAGCTTTCAGCACACAGTGGCTCGCTATGGCATAGAAAACGAATTGATTGAGCGTTTTTTTAACAGTATGGAGGCCGACCTGGAGCAAAAAGACCACTCGGAAAGTTCTTATGAACAATACATTTATGGCTCTGCCGAAGTTGTTGGTCTAATGTGCCTTAGAGTCTTTACTGAGAATGACGACATATTGTTTCGACGCTTAAAGCAGCCCGCACGGAAATTGGGCGCAGCTTTTCAGAAGGTGAATTTTTTGCGTGATATGAGCAGCGACTATTTGATGTTGGGACGTACCTACTTCCCGGGCGTGAATTTTTCGAGTTTTTCAGAGCGTGAAAAGGAAAAAATACAATTGGATATAGAAGCAGATTTCGAGGAAGCTTTGGCAGGTATCAGGCAGTTGCCACCATCCTCAAGAAAGGGAGTCTATTTGGCTTATTTCTATTATAAAAAGTTGTTCCTGATGATAAAGAACTTGCCTGCAGAGAAAGCGCTTAGCGCAAGAATACGCATACCCAATTATAAAAAAATAGGCCTGATGTTTCAATCAGTGATCAGGCATCAACTGAATTTGTTATGAAAGTATATACATTACGGAGGCAGCAACAGTTGCCCATAAGCGCAGAAGGAGCATGGGCTTTCTTCAGTTCGGCCGGCAACCTGGCCAAAATCACCCCACCAGAAATGGGTTTTACGATCGTATCTACATTGAATGAAGGCCCTGTTTATTCAGGAATGCTCATTGAATACCGGGTGAAACCGCTATTAGGTATCTCGATGAAGTGGGTGACCGAGATCACCGGGGTAGATGCTCCCCATGAATTTACAGACCGGCAGCTCAAAGGGCCTTACGCAATATGGGAGCATACACATCGTTTTAAAAGTGTGAAGGGTGGAGTAGAAATGACAGACGAAGTGAAATACGCATTACCTTTAGGTTGGCTTGGAAATATTGCTCATGAGCTAGTGGTAAAAAGCAAGCTAAAGCAGATATTTGATTTCAGAACGGAGGCATTGAAAAAATTATTTGGCGAAATAAATGAACTGTAATATGTGGATTGCCAATTCCTTAATAGTTGCCGGCTCATTCTTTTCAATGGAGGGTGTAGCATGGCTCGCACATAAATTCCTGATGCATGGAATATTATGGCGGCTGCACGAGGACCATCATAAGAAGAATCCATCTTCATTTTTTGAGAAAAACGATTACTTCTTCCTAATTTTTGCGTTGCCGGGCATACTATGCCTGGCATTGGGTATTTATTCTCCGATAAGGGTATTGCTGTACGTAGGTTCCGGTATTACTTTGTATGGATTTACCTATTTTTTTGTGCACGATATTTTTATACATCAACGGTTTAAAATTTTTCGGAACGCCGACAATTTTTATTTCAAAGCAATTCGCAGGGCGCACAAAATGCACCATAAACACCTGGGGAAGGAAGACGGAGAATGCTTTGGGATGTTGCTGGTGCCAATGGGGTACTTTATTGATGCGATAAAGACAACCTCTAAAAAAAGCGTTAAAAGATAATCCAATGCAGGGAAAGTTCACATATCTGTTGGTGGATCTGCTGTGCATCGCCTTCCCGCTGGTGTTTTCATTCCTTCCCCAAATCAAGTTCTACCGGCAATGGCGGTTTTTTGTACTTCCCTGCCTCATCACGGCAGTTTTTTTCCTGGTGTGGGATGTCTTATTTACCCTGGCGGGAATCTGGGGTTTTAATCCTGCATACGTTATGGGTATTTATTTTTTCGGTCTTCCATTGGAAGAGTATCTCTTCTTTATCTGTATACCTTATGCCTGTGTTTTTACTTATTACAGTGTAGTTAAGTTGCTCGGTTTACCCGCTTTCCACAAGTCCGCAATCTACCTTTCCTGGTTCTTCATTATTTTTTTGGTCATTGCCGGTTTATCGCAGTTGGCCAGGCTGTATACTTCTATTACTTTCATATCTCTATCTTTCTTTTTGCTGTTCGTTCTGTACAAAAAAGTTTCTTTTCTTCCTTCCTTTTATGTTGCGTTTGCGATCATCCTTATTCCCTTTTTTGTAGCGAATGGCATTCTTACCGGTACGGGCCCCGATGCACCTGTAGTGTTTTATAACAACCACTATAATTCAGGTATACGGATGCTTACTATTCCTTTTGAGGATACTTTTTACGGAATGCTTTTAATGCTGATGAACGTCACAGGTTTTGAATTTTTATTGAACAAAAATAAGGATAAGCAGGGAAATGTAGAGGGTATCAGTATGGCAAATTAGGAGCGTTATAGGTTGGACCTGGATAGGCAGATCATACTTCTCAACTTTAGTGCCTACCTGCTTGTAGGGTGCATTTTTATAGCGGCATTGCCTATGCTGTTGTATGCAAAACAAAAGAAAGGCGGGAAGGTGCAGGTGATGTTATCGGATCATTAAACAAAACGCACCAATACAGCATATGCTGCATGGTGCGTTTTATTTTAGCTGAAGCGATGAGCGGCCGGTGTGGCTGCCCAAACAGGTTCAGACCTCATCGAGAATGGTGAGGAGGCGGTAGCGCATATCATTGCTCAAGCCGTCTATCTCATCTTCGAGCAGGTCGCGGAGGTCATCGATCTCTGTTGCGGCTTTGCCGGTGAGGCGGTCCAGTTTCTTTTTCATTTTTTGGCTTTGTCTGTGAGGTCTTCACGCAGATCTTCGCCCTTCTGTGGCGCTAACAGCAGCCCTGCTGCCAAGCCCAGGAATGCACCTGTGATAAAACTTGTCTTGCTCATGGTATGGATGGTTAAATGGTTTGCGTATTTTAGTTAGTTCCCGGTAGCTGTTGAGTTAACATTTTACGTTATTGGCTCAATGGCTACCGGGGTATTTTTAATGTGTTTATTAATTTAGTGTTTGTTAGTGGTACCGAAAGCTATCGGGATGGAATTTACTTTCCGCCTCCCGCTATCTTGGCGATCACAAATATGACTATGGCTATGATGGCCACAACAATAAATATACCGAAGCCCATGCCGGCTTTAAATATATCGCCTACTACCTGACAGCTGCTTAATGTAAGGAGTAAGGAAGCTACTAAAAACAAACTGATCTTTTTCATGGTGTCTGTGTTTTTGGTTGTGAATAAATTTTTTTAAAAATGAATTGCTTAGGAAATTAAAATTTCGTGCCAAAGCAGGTAGCTGTGTAAATATTTTTAACCCGGCACGTCTGTAGCTGTTGATTTTACTAACTCATTTCTTTTAGCCTCATCATAGGAGTGTGTAGCGCCCAACTTGTCTTCTTTCTCAGAAAGGTCACTGAGCTTGGTGTAGAACTTTTTGAGTACTTTCAGTTATTCTTCTGTGAGGTCTTCTATGTTCAGCACCCTGTTGCTTGCTCCCTTGGTGGCAGCGATCAGCTCATTGAGCTTTAGCTGCAAAGCAAGTGTGTCTTTATTCTGCGCCTGTTGTATGACGAACACCATTAGAAATGTGATGATAGTCGTACCCGTATTGATGACCAGCTGCCATGTGTTGGAGTAATCGAAGAACGGGCCGCAGATGGCCCAGACGATAACGATAAGAAACGCCACTATGAATGCCGCAGAGCTGCCTGTTACGTGCGCGGCTGCACCCGAGAATTTTTCAAACGATAGCTTGCTGTTGGATGCTGTTTTCATGCTGTTGTTTTTGTGTCGGTGGAGAGGATACCTTTTTTATAATCTGCGACAAAAGCTTTATAGTCAGTTTTTACCTGTGCGGTGTAGGCTATAGCATAGTTCAGCAATTCTTCCTGCCATTGGTTGTTGAGGCCAAAGGCGATCAACTCATCTGCTGTGGCAGCGCCCTGCCTACCTGATGACCGCAACTGGGCCGATGCCGTGAGCATAGCCATATCATCTATCACCTGGTACATGTCGCGGTATTGGTCGCGTATCAGCTTGAAGTCTATACTGTCTTTTACAGGCTGCATTTCCTGAATGAGGAAGGACTCCCCCTGGAAGGTGCTGCTGCTCAACAAGGCCGGAGCTATGTTTTGCATACGCTGCTGTATGGCCACTACCCTGTCGGCTTCGGTTTCCCATTTTGGCTGCTGCACATTCACATATGGCAGTAGTGATGATGGCCGTGCCTGCTTCATATCTATAAGCAGGTATTTGCTGTCTTCACGCACGCTTTGCAGCAGGAAGGCATATCGCTTGAGGCCCACGCTGCCTGTGCCTGCCAGCCTGAAGGCTACATCTAATACTTCGTAGTTGTAGGGGCCGTCGCTGTTGTTCAGTATCCAGTCGGTGATGTGATGTGCCAGTTCCCGTTTGTAGTTTTTCTCTATCTCAAAATGGCGTGGGTTGTCCATCATGATGGCGAGTGTATTCTTGTTTTTATCTTTAAGGGTGCGCTTTTTGAGCAGGTGCTTTTTCTTTCGCTTACTGGCAGAGATAAGGAAGGAGCGCACAATTCCTTTTGCGGTCTTGCTTTCTATATAGTAGGCTTTGCCTTTAGCCAGTGTTTCGGAGTAGGTCTTTAAAAACAGGCAGGCCATTTTGTAGGCTTTCTTTTTTTCTATTTTCAGCGAGCTGAATGCGATAAAGATGCTCGTGATTATGCGCACCAGCTCCCATGATGCCGGCGCCATAACAGCTTCGTCAAAATCATTAAGGTCGAAATGTACGAGGCGGTTATCTGCTTTGAAGCTACCGAAATTCTCGAGGTGCAGGTCGCCGCATATCCATGCGAGCGGGGAGGGTGGTATGGTGTCGACTTTACTAAGGTCTTCGTAAAAAATATGGCAGGTGCCGCGGTAAAAACGGAACATATTCTCCGTCATCAGGCTGTACTTTATCTGAACCATATCGGGTAGTGCGCCGGCATTAAAATCCCGGATCTTCTTGGTTATGCTGTTCATTGTGTGTTGGGTATTATTTTAAAATAAATTCTATAGGAAATTCATTTTAAAATCATGCCAGCGAAATTTAAGCCTTGTTTAGAAGTACCAGCATTTGCCGGTTCATGGCCTCTGCACCTTAAAATCCTGGTTAGAGAAGGGGGGTGTGTCCGGTATTTTGATCACATTGAAATCATGATTGGTAGCATGGTGGCAGTTGTTGCAGGTATTGGTGAGGAGGAAAAAGCTACTTTTGAATAACTGTGGGTTTTTCTGCTGTATGGCATTTGTGATGCTGTCTACAGCCGGATCTATCATTAGGAGTGACCTTATTTCTGTTCGGTCGGCATTGTATGTTCGGATGTCATTCAGTGTTTCTTTTATTTCACCTATCTCGAAATCGGCCAATGCCCAGTTTTGTGCTTCTCCTGCAAACCATAGTTTTTCGTGGTGCACCTGTATGCCCGACATGAACTCTCCAAGCCCTGGTTTGTAGGCATGTGCCAGTTCTTTGCCCAGGCTGTCTATGCGGGTGTTGAGTTTTTGCACTTCATTACTTTTGGAGCCGCAACCGGCAATAGCGCATAATAGCAGCAATAAGCAAACAGACCTCATAGCGGGAATTGAACAATAAAGCTACTGAAAATTATTCTGTAACGCGTACCCACTCTTTGGTAGGCTCGTCATAACGCCTGATAGCCCTGGCCGGGTTGCCGCCTACGATGGTATATGGGGCTACATTTTTAGTTACCACTGAACCTGCAGCTACTACGCTATGCCTGCCAATAGTAACCCCGGCTGTGATCACAGCGTTTGCTGCTATACAGCAATCGTCTTCTATTATTATTGGGGCGGTGGTTACGGGTTGGTTGCGTATAGGTATTGCGGGGTCTTTGTATTCATGGTTCAGGCCGCTCATTACCACGTTTTGGGCTAGTATCACATTGTTGCCAATTGTTACAGGGCCTATCAGCACATTGGCCATACCAATGAGGGTATCGTTGCCGATGATGATGCCGCCAACACCATTGTTAATGGTGGAAAAATCTTCGATCACAGAGCGGTCGCCGAGTATGAACTTATTGAAGGGCAACACATCAATGCGGGTATTGCGGCGTATGCGCGATCCTTTGCCCCTGGTATGCAACATGGGGTTGAGGAATACAGCCACCCAGCCGCGTGGCCTGGCCTCGCCCTTGGGTATAAGCAACCTGTGGACAAATTTCTTTATCTCCGGGTTGTTTTTTATGAAAGAAGAAACAGACATACTTCGGGGACAAAGTAACACAATATGAGACAATTAAAGAGGCTATTCATGTGCCTTATGTTCCTGTAAATAAAAGAAGTAGGAATAATTAAGACTTATTTCATAAATTTTTCTTTTAATTGAGAGGTGGCATTAAAATACATCTTAATGCGAGGCGTTACGATAGCATAAATAAGAGGTACTTACTAACAACCTTTCACAACTTAGAAAAAACGAATGACCATTAAATTGAAGTATGCGCTTTTTTTCGTATTTCTATTAGTTACAGAGATCTCGACGGCGCAGGAATCTATGATGCAGGATGTTTCTTATCCCTTCCTGGAAAAGCTGGTAACGGCCGCCAAAACAAATTATCCTAAGAACAAGACCTTTGACCATAAACTAACCATAGCTGCCTTGGACATCAGGAAGGCTAACCTGGACTGGCTGAACATCATTTCATTCATCTACCTGTACAGTCCTAGCGGCACTGCGAATACAGGCATCTCCAATCCATCTGTACTTAGTGGTTTCCAGGCAGGCTTTTCGATAAGCATAGGCACCATATTACAAAAGCCGGGGCTGGTAAAAGCCGCAAGGGAAGAGTATTCCATAGCCAAACTGAATAAAGAAGAGTACGGCCTTAATATAGAGGCCGTGCTGCAGCAAAGGTATTTTCAGTATATACAGCAAAAGACCCTGCTGAACTGGAAGAGTAAAGACCTGGAAAGCGCGGAGACCATGATGAATGACCTGAAACACAAATTTGAGAAAGGCGAAGTGACCTTTGAAAGCTACAATAGCTCGCGCACCACTTATTCAAACAGCATACAGGCCAAGATACAGGCAGAAGGCGCTTACCTCGTTGCAAAAAGCAACCTGGAAGAGATCATAGGAGTAAAACTCGAAAGCTTAGAATAATGGAATTTTCAAAATTCATTAATATACTAAAGAAGCATAAGTACGGACTCATAGGGCTGCCTGTGCTGGTGATGATCATTACGTTCGTGCTGGTGAGAAAGCTGCCTAACGTGTTCGTATCGCAATCGAGGCTCAGTGCAGGTCTCACCGCCGGCTCGCAGTCTATGCAAATAGCGCAGCAATTGCTGAACGGCGAAGGTGGTATCGCAGATTCAAAGATCAACCAGACCTTCAGTAACGTAACGCAAACGATGCAGCTGAAGATTGTGGTAGACCAGGTAGCCTATCAGCTCATCATTCACGACCTGACGAGTAATGAGCCGTACCGCAACCCAGTAAGCTGCTTGCCGACCTGTCGCCCGATGCCAGGAAACATGCAGTAGAAGTGTACACCAAGCTGTATAATGACCGCGCCCCGCTGTACCTGACTGATAAGGACCAGAACGGACTTAATGACGTGCTGGTGTCTATGAAATACGATTACGAATCGCTGCGCGATAAAATAAAAATATACCGGGTAGAGAACAGTGACTTTATAGACGTGACCTTTGAATCGGATAACGCCTTGTTATCAGCATTTGTAGTCAATACATTGTGCAAGGAATTTATTGATTATTACGGGGTGCTGAATCAGCAGAACAAAGTAAAGACAGCGGACTTTCTGTATGATCAGATGATCAAAAAGAAGGACTCGCTGAATGTGAAGGTGGATGGACTGAGGGACTATAAGCTGCACCACATGGTGCTGAATATAGATGACCAGACCAAGAGCCTGTATAGCCAGATATCTAACTTTGAGACCCTGCTGCAAATGGCGGAGAAAGAAGTTGAAGCCAATACAGGGGCTATCAATAGTGTGAATTCTAAATTCAGCAGTGAAGAAAAGCAATACATGGAAGGCAGCCTGATGGCTATCAACAAAGACATAGTTTCTACAGAGCAGCAATTGAATGCATTGAATGACCAATATGCCAAAAGCAATTTTGATCCCACGCTGAAGGCAAGGATAGACGCGCTGAAAGACGTACTGACACAGAAGATCAACCAGTCTACGGATAAATACATAGTGAGCCCGTTGGTATCAAAAGAAAGCCTGATAGCACAGAAGCTGAAGCTGGAAAACGACCTGGCGCTAGCCAAGAACAGTATGAACTCCTATCGCAATTCTATAGCGGGCCTCAACAGCAAGCTGCAATCTATGGCCCCAAGCGAGGCTGTGATACAAGGGTATGATGCGGATATTGCAGTGCTTACCAAAGAATACCTCGAGTTGCTGAACAGGTATAACCAAAGTACTATGCAGCTCAATACCTCTGTACCGATAAAGGTGATAGAGCCTGCGCTGCCCGGCAACAAAATGCCGTCCAAAAAGATCGTATCGGTGGCGCTGAGTGGTGTGGTGAGCCTGGTAGTATACCTGTTGATACTGTTCATACTCTTCTATCTTGATGATGCCATACGTGATCCCAAGGACCTGGCTGCGAAGACAGATACCCGTGTATTGGGTGCCTTGCCGGTGATCAAAAGTTCCTTCATGGACTTGCAGAAACTGTGGAATGTAGACCAGATAGGCCCTATAGGTGGCGATGTGAAGAAAATGATCAACCCGGGCAATAGCCTGGGCATACAGAAGATACCCCTGAAAGCTACTACAAGCCCGGCCAATACCGAATTTAAGAAGGTAATACGATCAACACGGTTTGAGATCAATATGGCCATGTCGGGCGCACGTAACCTGGTAGTGACGAGCCTGGTACAGGAAGAAGGCAAAACGCTGGTGTCGTTAAGCCTGGTAAGCGCCTTCCAGATGATGAATAAGAAAGTGCTGCTGATCGATGGTAACTTCCTGAACCCCGGCATCACCATAATGACGCAGCCCAAGTACTTCATTGAAGATTACCTCACCGGCAGAACATCGCTGGAAGAGCTGAATGATGATGGCAATATATCGGTGCTGGGGAACAAGGGCAGGGACGTATCCCTGTTCGAGATCAACAGCGAGAGCGAGATAGAACAGAAACTGCTGGAGCTGAAAGATATGTTTGACATCATCCTCATTGAAGCATCTGCACTCAATACGCTGAACCAATCGAAAGAATGGATAGTGGTAGCGGACAGGGTGCTTTGTGTATTTGAGGCCAATGCCACCATGACCGAAGAAATGAAAGACCAGATACTGTACCTGAAAGATATGGACAGCAAATTCATAGGCTGGATCATGAACAAAGTAACCAACTAATGTGGCTCCGGGCTTGCCCGGAAGAAATTGAAGCATGATGACCTCGGGACTGATAAACGGGATATGGGTTTTTGTACAGATAATTATCGGGTACAACCTTGTATTGCCCGTGGTATTGTATCTGTTGTATGCTTTGAAGGGTAAGGCCAAGGCGAAAAAAGGAGCCGGTGCCGAATATGATTATGCAATTATAGTTACTGCCTATGAGCAAACAGATCACCTGGCAGCAGTGGTAGCCTCTATACAAAAGCTGAAATACAGCAACTACATAGTTTACATAGTAGCGGATAAATGCGATGTGAGCAATCTTAAATTTAAGGATGAAAAAGTAGTGGTGTTGCGCCCGCCCGAGACACTGGGCAGCAATACACGCTCTCATTTCTATGCTATCAATCATTTTGAGCGCGCTCACGATCTGCTTACCATTATTGATTCGGACAACCTTGTAGACCCTAATTATCTGAACGAGCTGAATAAATTTTTCGATCAGGGGTTCCTTGCTGTGCAGGTAGTAAGGGCAGCCAAGAACCTGAATACAACCTATGCCTGCCTCGATGCCTCGCGTGATATGTACTACCATTTCTATGATGGTGAGGTGTTGTTCCGGCTGGGGTCATCGGCAACTCTGGCGGGATCGGGTATGGCGTTCAAGACCATCCTGTATAGGGAGTGCCTGGAGTACCTTGATGTATCCGGCGCAGGCTTTGATAAGGTATTGCAAAAAGAGATCGTATCGAGGGGTTACCGCATCGCTTTTGCAGAGAAGGCCATAGTATATGACGAGAAAACAGCACAGTCAGACCAACTGGTAAAACAGCGTGCCCGTTGGATCAATACCTGGTTTCGTTATTTTAAGTTTGGTTTTTCGCTGGTGGGGCAGGGTGTAGCTAAGGGTAGCTGGAACCGGTTTTTGTTTGGCTTGGTGCTGTTAAGGCCTCCTTTATTTATCTTCCTGCTGCTATCGCTGCTGTTTATGGCGGTAAATTTGTGGGTGAGTATGATAGCGGTAGTGGTATGGGTTATTGCTTTTTTGTGTTTTGTGGGGGGCTTTATGATAGCACTGAATCATGCGAATCCCGATAAAGCCATATACCACGCATTGTGGGGCATACCCAAGTTTATATTTTTCCAGGTGCTGTCGCTGATGAAGGTGCGCAGGGCCAACCAGCTGTCAGTGGCTACAAAGCATAGTTATTCAGAGGCATCAAATGATAGTAAGGAGCAATGAGGATAAAGGCTAAACCATCGAAAGAGGCAATAGATGCTGCTATCCGAAAGAAGCAGCGTACACAGGAGGTCGCGAGGGTCGTGGCTCTTGTTGTTGCTTTTATCAGTGTGTTCATCTTTTTCATCAAGCTGCTGTTTTTATAAATGAACAGGGAACTGAACATACCGATCACTAAAAAGAGAACTGCCACCGGCGGGATGAAGAAGCTGTTTTTTATAGACAAGCTGAATTCTCCCCTGGGCTATACGCTGCTTGCTTTGCTGCTGGGCATCATTGGCATGGGCATTGCCACCGTGGGTATCATCTTTGGTGTTATGGCTATGGCATTGTTCATTGGTGTGCCTGTGGTGTATGGTATAGTGGCCTATCCGCGCTTTGGTATAGTGGTGTTCCTGGTGTTGGGGTATTTTATTATGTGGTTCCTGCGTATCGGTGTTAATTTTCCGCTGGGTACACTTATGGATGGTATGGAGGCGCTGTTCATACTCAGTATATTCATCAACCAGCGTAAGAAGAAAGACTGGTCTATGTTCAAAGGCCCTATCAGTGTGATGATACTGGTATGGATAGCCTACAACCTTATAGAGGTTATTAACCCTACGGCTGATTCTAAAATGGCCTGGCTATACACGGTGCGCACGGTGGCTATTGTGATGTTCTCTTATTTCATCTTCTCTTATTACATTACTACCAAAAAATACCTGGAACAGCTCATCAAGCTGTGGATTGGCCTGGCGTTGTTTGCAGCGCTGTATGCCTTTAAGCAGGATCACATAGGCTTCTTCAGCTTTGAGGAAAGCTACCTGCACTCCAATCCCATCATCGAAACCCTGTTCTTTATAGGAGGGGTTTGGCGCAAATTTGCCATTTTCTCTGATCCGGTTTCGTTTGCCTATAATATGATCATGGCCAGTATGCTGTGTATAGGGCTGATGAGCGGCCCGGTATCGAAAAAACAAAAGTTGATACTTGGTTTCCTGGTGGTATTCTTCCTGTATGTGATGCTCTCTTCGGGTACACGTGGCGCCTATGTGTTGTTGCCTGCGGGGTTGTTGCTACTGGCTATACTCAAGTATAGCCGCAAGGTGCTGCTGTGGGTCATCATCATTGCTGCGTTGTCGGTAGGGGTTATATATGTGCCTACTTCTAATCCTACATTGTACAGGTTCCAGTCTGCCTTTAAACCGTCAGACGATGCCTCTTTTAATGTGCGTGCCATCAATCAGAAGAAGATACAGCCGTATATACTGTCGCATCCTATGGGTGGCGCCCTGGGCGCTACGGGTGTGTGGGGCGCGCAGTTTTCGCCCGGTGCATATCTTTCCAGCTTTCCGCCGGATAGCGGTTATGTGCGTGTGGCTGTGGAACTGGGATGGCTGGGTCTGCTTATCTTCTGTATCCTGATGTTCACTATACTTTACACAGGAATTAATAACTATTATAAAATCAGGGACCCCGCGCTCAAATCATACTGCCTGGGGGCTGTGCTGGTGATCTTCTCGATCAACATAGGTAACTACCCGCAGGAGGCGCTGGTGCAGTACCCAAGCAATATTCTTTTTTACCTTGTGCTGGCTATCGTTACGGTGTCGATGCGGCTGGACAAAGAGCAAAACGCACTCAATGGCCAGTAATACTATATTGAAGAACAGGGACATTGTGGTGGTAAGCCAGCAGCCGTGGGATACGGCTATAGGCAGCACGTGCAAGAACATTGCCCTTGAATTCAGTAAGCACAACCGTGTGCTGTATGTGAATAATGCGCTCGACAGGCGGGCGTGGCTCAAAGAAAAGCATGACCCCAAAGTACAGAAGCGTATAGCCGTGATACAAGGCAGAGAAAAAGGATTGGTACCTGTGAAGGAAAATATGTGGAACCTTTACCCATCCTGCATTGTAGAGTCGGTGAACTGGATAAAGATACGCGCGGTATTTGATGCGCTGAATAAGCGAAATAACAGGTTGTTTGCGCAATCTATACAGGCCGCTATACATGAGCTGGGTTTTAAGGATGTGATCCTGTTTAATGACAATGATATTTTTCGCCCCTTTTATCTCAAAGAATTACTGAAGCCTGCTGTGAGTGTGTAACTCTTCAGGGATGTGATGCTGGGGGTGGATTACTGGAAATTTCATGGCAAAGACCTGGAGCCTGCTCTTATAGCCAAGAGTGATGTGTGCGTGACCAATACAGACTACATCAGGGATTATTGCAGGCAGTTCAATCCACGTTCTAATACAGTGGGACAGGGCTGTAACCTGGAAATGTTCAGCATACCCGAAAAGAAAGTAGTGCCTGCTGATATGAGCGCAATAAAAGGACCGGTGATAGGCTATGTAGGCGCATTAGTGAGCCTGCGGCTGGATGTGCGCATATTGGAATACATAGCTGCGCAAAGGCCGGATTGGAGCATAGTATTGGTAGGGCCGGAGGATGATGTGTTCAGGAACAGCAGCCTGCACCATACGGCCAGTGTATATTTTCTCGGTACCAAAAAACCGGAAGAATTGCCCGGCTACATCAACTCCTTTGATGTGTGCCTGAACCCGCAGATCGTTAATGAAACGACCATAGGCAACTACCCCCTGAAAATAGATGAATACCTTGCTATGGGCAAGCCCGTAGTAGCCACCCAAACAGAGGGCATGAAGATGTTTGCCGCTTCCGTATATCTCGCTGCCAATAAAGAAGAGTATGTGCCGCTCATAGAGCAAGCCCTGAAAGAAGACAATGCCACTACTGCTGTGCAACGCAGGGAAGTAGCGATGTCGCACTCGTGGACGAATATGGTGGGGAATATTTATGGGGAGATAGTGGAGTTTGAAGGCATTGTGAAACGTTTAAATATTTTGTAGATTAATTGTTTATTAAACAAATGATTATGCAGTTGGACTCAATTAAAATAATACACGATACTGTTTATATAAATAGTGTCGAAGGTTATGAACTTGTAAATAAGGTAAAAGATTTTTACGAGATTGCTTGGAATAAATTACTTGCTGTTGGTGGGGTTATAATTTTTGGAATACCTATATTTTTGGCTCTAATTCAAAAGATAAAAGCTAAAAAAGATAGAGAAAAATTTAAAGCAGAAATAAATACTCACATATTATCAGAAGTAGAAGAAATGCTTTCTAAAAAAATTGCCGAGTATGATTATAGGATAACTGTAATCTCAAAAAAAGCAGAAGCATCAGTTTTTCATCTTCAATCGAATTTCTATTTAATGCATAAAAATTATTTGCAAGCACTTTCCGATTTAATTATAGCTTGTCAATCCTCTTTTGAAGCTCGTGCTTACCATAATACTCAATCTGAGATCGCATCAATGACAGTTAATTGTTTGCCAAATTTATGTAAAGAAGAGATAGAAAGAAAAGGGATCGATATCCAATCATTTTATGAATATTTTAAAAAAAATGATCAAGATAACGTTGTCGGTAATCATCTTGGGGAATTTATGAAAGTGTATAAATCAATACCATATACAATTACTGAGAAGAACAAAAATAAGGGATAGTAGGTATTCGCCTCAATTGTGTTTTCTTCGGTTCGTACGTGATAATTGAATGATTCCAAGTTAAGGCCAGTAAACGATAAACAATGGACACTGAAATATTCAGCAAGGTTGATAATTACATAAGTAACTTGCTTGCGCCCGGAGACAATGTGCTTACTGATACTATCCTTTCTCTTGATAAAGAAGGCTTGCCACAACATAGTGTATCTGCTAACCAAGGGAAGTTTTTGCAGGTAATGATGATAGCTTGCAATGCAACGCGGGTTTTGGAATTAGGCACTTTAGGTGGTTACAGTACTATCTGGCTGGCCAGGGCTTTGCCTGAAAACGGCAAGGTCATAACCATAGAGGTGGATGAACATCACAGCGCTGTTGCGCGAAAAAATATAGATAATGCAGGGCTTGCTCACAAGGTAGAGCTGAAAACAGGCAAGGCTTTGGATATTTTACCAGCACTCATAGCTTGTAATGAAGAACCCTTCGATATGATATTTATTGATGCAGATAAGCCACCTTATACTGAGTATTTTAATTATGCCTTGCAACTGTCCCGCCCCGGTACACTGATCATTTGTGATAATGTCATCAGGGAAGGAAAAGTGCTGGATAAGAACAGCAATGATGAAAAAGTTCAGGGTGTTCAGCGGCTCAATGAAATGCTCAGTCAAAATAAGAAAGTCACTGCAACATACAACCCACAATATTTTTAAATTCTTTGTGGCCTTCTTTAAGGTGACTATCTCAGTTAATACCAGGATGATAAAGATTGCTTCAAGCAACAAACCTATTGCAATCATTAGCTCTGCCCCAGGGTAATGCTGTATTTTAAAGAGGATGCCCAATGCAAGTATAGCCAAGCCGAAGTAAAACGGTATTTGCAGCTTAGTGAATTTCATACAGCAAGTTTTAAGAAAGAATTTATTCCAGCTCTCGCTTCCCCGATAGCAGGTAGATCACCGCCATGCGTATGGCCACACCATTCTCCACCTGGTCCAGTATGATGGATTGTTTAGAGTCGGCCACATCCGAGTTGATCTCCACGCCGCGGTTTATGGGGCCGGGGTGCATGATCACTATGTCTTTTTGCAGGCTGTCCAGCATCTGCTTATTCACGCCATAGTACAGTGCATATTCACGTAGGGTAGAGAACAGGGGCTTATGCTGCCGCTCCAGTTGTATGCGCAGCACATTGGCCACATCGCACCATTCCAGCGCTTTCTTTATGTTGTATTCCACCCGCACACCAAGCGATTCTATATGCTTGGGTATAAGGGTAGGTGGCCCGGCCACTGTTACTTTTGCGCCCAGCTTATTGAGGCAGTATATGTTGCTCAGGGCCACGCGACTGTGCATAATGTCGCCCAGTATGGTGATGTGTTTTCCTTTGAGGTCGCCTATCTTTTCCCGCATCGAGTAGGCGTCCAGCAACGCCTGTGTAGGGTGCTCATTAATACCATCTCCTGCATTGATGATACTGGCATCTATATGGTTTGCGAGGAACCACGGTGCGCCGCTGGCCGAGTGCCGCATCACCACCATGTCCACTTTCATCGCCAGTATGTTGTTCACAGTATCTATCAGCGTTTCCCCTTTTGATACAGAGGAGCCTGATGCAGAGAAGTTCACCACATCTGCCCCCAGCCGTTTTTCGGCCAGCTCAAAGGAGAGGCGTGTGCGGGTGGAGTTCTCAAAGAATATATTGGCTACTGTAATATCCCGCAGGGTAGGTACTTTCTTGGTTTGCCGCTGTAGCACCTGCTTGAATTTATCTGCTGTCTGAAATATCTGCTCAATGTCAGTAACATTCAGTTCTTTGATCCCCAGCAGATGTTTTACAGATAGCGACATATTTTATAGATCAGTGTTTTTTTTAGCTTCTTAATTTTGTTATACTTTATCTATCAGCACTACTTCGTCCTTGCCGTCTTTTTCTTTCCAATACACTATTACTCTTTGCGTCAGTATCGTGTCCACGGTATGGCCTATGTAGTCGGGCTGTATAGGCAGCTCCCGGCTGAAACGGCGGTCGATCAGGGTCAGTAGTTCTACCTTTTCCGGTCGGCCAAAATCCAGCAGTGCATCCATAGCCGAGCGTATGGTGCGGCCGGTATACAGTACATCGTCTACCAGTATCACCTGCTTGCCTTCTATGGTAAAGGGTATATTGGTATCTGCAGGTATATGGATATTCCTGCTCTGCACATCATCCCTGTAAAAGGTGATATCGAGTGTGCCGTAGTCTATGTGCTTGTTTCCTGTTATTTTTTTCACCAGCCCTGCTATGCGGTCTGATAACAATATGCCCCGCGGCTGAATGCCGATAATGGCTGTATTCTTTAAAGAAAGGTGGTTTTCAACCAGCTGATGAGCCAGTCGCTGTAGTGTTATATTCAGCTGTTCCTTGTTGAGGAGGGTCTTCATTTTACGTGGTAAAGATAAATGATTTGTTGATAAGTTTTCACCCTTCTCTAAAAACCTCCATACAATTTATGATACCACCCTGCCATATGGTAATTGTAATTTTACAAAGAGGAAAGGGGAAATGTGGTAATTTTGTGCCTCGAATCAGTGCCATGAAAACTTTGCTTTCCCCGATACTATCTATTAATGATTTTTTTGCAACATATGCCCACGCCCTTGAAGGCTACGATACCAAAACAATGGCGTTCCTGTACAACAGCCCTTGTACCATGATCTCGGACGATACCACCACTGTATTCAATGACCCCAGCAAGCTCGAAGGCTTTTTTAATGTAGGTGCAGGGTTTTACAGGCAGTTTGGCATCGTTCACGTACGCCACCAGGTATGGACAAAGCGCGACTGGACCGGAAAGATCATGAATGTAAAAGTAAACTGGCAGTATTTTGACGGGCTTAATGCGCCTGTATACGACTGTGATTACCAATATGTGCTCAAAACAGACAAGCACGGCCAGTGGAAGATCATCCTGTCGGTATCCCTCAATGAAAAGGAGCGGGTAGATGCCTGGAAGAAAAAGGCAGGGCTGTAACAACGCTCCTTCACCGATAAATCGTAACTTGATCTCAATTTCAAAACGCTATGAGAAATCAGAAGGTTGGCGGGTACCAGTTGCTGGTGTATATAGCTTACGGCTTTTTTATATTGCTGGGGCTTTCCTGGTTTTTAATGACCTTAAAGGATGGCCATTTCAATTTTATGGCATTTTTCATTGTCGCAGCATTCGGGTCGCAGGTCTACTACCGGCATATTTTCACCAACCTTATCTTTGGTATATTGTGCCTCGTGGGGTCTGTCTTTTGCCTGATGGAGGTTATCAGCATATTCGATCTTATGGCAAAGGGCGCCCAGTTCGATGGCCTGGTCAAATCCTTAATAGCCTTATCTTTGTTAAGTATCGTTATGTCCGGCATACTTATATTCAGCTATACCAAGCTGAGCTTTAAGGATAAATAATTGATACACCTGTATTACCCACAAGCTGTTTATGAAAAGTAACAAATTCTTACTCCTTATGTTCATCGTGCTGCTGTGCGCAGCGGCCGCCTGTAAGAAAAAAAGCATCAATACCGCAGCCATTAAGATTGCCACCATTGACTATAGCCATGACGGACAACTGGAGCATTACAGCTTTATTTACGATGCTTATAACAACGTGGATACGATGACTATCACAGGTGCAGGCAGTGCGGCCGGTCATAACGGGTTCAATGCCTTTAATTATTTTGGCTCGTCATACTCCATCACGAATGAAACAAACAATGTAACCACTGTTTACGCTAATACTGCCGGTGTGATACTGGATGTAATGAATACCTCCGATTCTTTTAGCTTCATATATAGTGGCACCCAGCTTGCACAGTTGTACGACTGGTCTTATGCCACCAATGCGCTTTTGAGTACTGCCCAATATACATGGACAAACGGCGATGTGTCTGCTATATACTCCGGTTCCTCCACACAAACCTATGATTACAACACCGGCAATCCCGGCCAGATCGGTGATCCGACCCGGGTGAGGCAGTTTCTGGCTGTTGGGCTACCGTATACTAAAACCAGCCACCTGCCCACAGATATGTATATCAATGGCACCTGGCAGGAAAAATACTACTATACATTTGATGCCCAGGGCCGCATCAGCCAGCTGCAACTGGTGACCAATACTGCCCCAACTACAGATACCTCTGTATATCAGTACACTTACTATTAAGATTAAGCGATTCTTTAAAGACGATCTTTTGGCAGACGAACAAGTTAAAATAAACCCGGTACGCATTCAGCGCAATATCGCATTGCTTTCGGTATTGCTGTTCCTGGGCAAGATGCTGGCCTGGTACCTCACGCATTCCGTAACCGTGCTTACAGATGCGCTGGAGGGCATTGTGAATATGATAGCAGGCTTCCTTGGCCTGTTCAGTATCATACTGGCTTCCAGACCGCGCGATACCAATCATCCCTACGGCCATGGCAAGGCAGAATTCCTTTCATCGGCCGTGGAGGGCACGCTCATCGTCATTGCGGGTATTATTATTATTTACGAAGGTGTGCTTCACCTCATTACCCGCGACAACAACATCAAAAAGCTGGATACCGGGCTGCTCATCGTGGTAATTTGCGGGCTGGTGAATTTCGCGGTGGGATGGTATGCCGAAAAAAAAGGCAAAAAGAGCAATTCCATGATCCTGGTTTCTGCCGGTAGCCACCTTAAAGCGGACGCGTATTCTACAATTGCCATCATCATAGGCTTATGCCTGCTCCTCGTTACTAACAATAAATGGTGGTGGCTCGATAGCACGGTCGCCATGTGTTTTGCGATCATTATTATTATCACCGGCACAAAGGTATTGCGGCGCTCTATAGGTGGCATTATGGATGAGATGGATATGGGCCTGCTTCATGAGGTGATCACCCTCTTGCAGGAAAAGCGCCAGCCGCAGTGGGTAGACCTTCACAACCTAAGAGTTATTCAGTATGGCAGTATGCTGCATGTGGATGCCCATATGACCATACCCTGGTACTATCTCGTACAGCAGGCCGAAAAAGAAACCGAGACACTGGAAAGGCTCATAAAAACACATTTTAGTAACCAGGTGGAACTTTTCATTCACATTGACGGTTGCAAACCATTCCAGTGTAAGTTATGCGCCCTTGAAGGCTGTCCTGAACGCAAACACACTTTTGAAGGACAGGTAGAATGGACCGTTTCTAATTTATGGGCCAACTCTGCTCACGGCAAGAGCAGCAGCCCCGCATAAAGACAAAACAAATGCCTACTTGTTACCTATATACTGCTCGGCACGGGAGTTGAAATTGCTTCCCCCCTGCTCGTTAATGTATAAGCTTTGCCTCCACGATGTGTTTTGCACTTCGCCGCCGACAGTGGAATGCAATATCCTGTATTCAGAGCTGATATTATTGGGCCTGTAGAACAGGAATACCGCATTGCTTATTTCTTTATTGTTTTTCTGGGTGAGCAAATTATACTGCCATATTTCATAGGGCAGGCTGCCCGGTTCATTTTCCACGGTTATCACATCTGTTGGTGTGCCATATTTCAGGTAGATGATGCCGCGGTCTGTGGCGTAGCCGGGAGTGCCATGCTCGCTGTATTTTTTGTTCACATCAATAATCGTCGGGTAAAAATCTTTCCATGCTTTACCAGGGTCTTTTTTATTGATTGACGCAAAGTAATTATAGATATAGTACCGCATGTACGTTTCATCAGGCTTCTTCAGGAACGTATTTATCGACCGTACACCCTGTTCATCACTGAAGGGCAGCAACATTTTAAGAATGCTCCTTACTTCGGCAAGGTCGTACTTGGCAAGGAATGTTTTATTCAGGTTGATCACCGTTACATCTTCCATGCCGGTGTCTACTGTTGCTGTTTTTGTTTTGCGCTGCACGGTGGTGGTGTCTGGTGGGGGTATAGTGGGGTGGGGGTTCAGCCGCTGAAAAAAGAAGCTCTGGCTGGCTATAGGTTCATGGTCTTTATCTTCCAGTATGGCCTGCACATAAAAATTGCCCGACTCCAGCGTGGCAATAGGAAAGCTGCCTGCTATAGCCAGCGTTTTTTGCGGGGCATTTATAGAGTCTGTATTTATATAGTGTTTGTAAAAAATATCGTTCTCTTTTTTAGCGATGTAAATTTTTTCCGTCAGTGGGTAATTTTTAGCAGCTATGTGCGAAGTGCCATACAACTCTGTATAGTAGTGCAGCGTGGTTGTTTTCTCATCAAGGAAGTTGTTGCACGATGGCACTTGCTGCCGGCCGTTTTTTTCAAACAACGTTTTTGCCGGAGATGCGATAATGGTATCTAAAAGCTGTATACCACTGAAAAAAGCTGCATCAGGAGCAGCGAACACAGTAAACGTATCTGTAAAGGTAAAATGATTAAATGTATCTTCTACATCCGTAAGCCGCACCTTTAGCTTGATAAAGCCGGGGTGCAGTGCAAATTTTTTCAGGTCTATTATGTTGTAATACAATACCTCGCCAATATCTTTAAAAGCACGGGTTTGAATAATGTAATGCTCTTCGCTAGCTATGCCATCTTTATTACTGAGTACAATATCTGCTTTTATCCGGCCTATGAACGTTTTTTCCTCGGTGGTTTTATAATGCAGGGTGTTTGGGTTGGCCTGCCAGTATACTTCCACACTCGGTACTAACTGGTCGTTTTGGGTGCCGGGTATATAAAAAATATTATGCGACACTACTGCGTCAATGGCGGATACCTTTAGGGCACACAATAAGATCGGTAAACACAGGCACAATAAGCGCTTCATTCAAGCTGTTTTGCACAAATATAAACCTGAAATGTTAAACAGGACCGATGTATGTTGTTAAAAAAGAACAGCATCTTCCCTTACAACTTCGCTCTCCATCAGCTAATCACCAGATCAGCTAATCATAAAATCGGCTAATTATCAAATCAGCTAACTACATTTGCCGCTATGGCCGCAGTTTCTTCATTTCTTTCCTTTCCCCGTATCAGTTGGTGGATGCGTGTAGTGGGTCAGGATTTGCTGTTATTGGATGCCGGTGAGCACTACGTGAAGATGGGCCACCGCAACCGTTACCTCATAGCAGGCGCCAATAACCCCGTATTGCTCACTATACCCCTGGCCAGTGGCCGCGACCAGCGCGCAGCCATGAAAGGCCTGCGCATACACAACGAAGAAAAGTGGCAGGTGCGCCACTGGCGCACATTAGAATCAGTATACAAACGATCTCCCTATTTCGAGCATTATGAACCCAGCCTGAAAGCGCTATTTGATACCCCGTACGAACATCTCATCGATTTTAACCGCGCCGGTCTGCTTTGGGTAAAAGCACAGTTAAGGCTGCCATTCATTATTCAGGAAACACAGTTGTACGCAAAAGACCATCCCGGTTATACCGATCTGCGCAATGATAAAAACTTGAAGTTAAATACGCCCAAATACTACCAGGTATTTGAAGACCGTATAGGTTTTCAGCCCGACCTGAGCATACTCGATATGCTCTTCTCAGAAGGCCCTCGTGTTGTTGATCTGTTGAAAGGAAATGGGTAAAGGTGCTCTAATTAAAGCCCCTCATCTTCCATACACCGTACATAGCCTCTTTTACTATGCCGCTGCTCATCTTGGATACGCCCTCTTTACGGTCGCGGAAGGTAATAGGCACTTCACCTATTTTAAAGCCCAGCTTCCAGGCACGGTATTTCATTTCTATCTGGAAGGCATAACCCACAAAGTGCACTTCATCCAGCGGTATGGTCTTCAGTACTTTGCTGTTGTAGCATACGAAGCCCGCAGTAGGGTCTGCCACCGGCAGCCAAAGTATCATCTTGGTATACATAGCGCCGCCCTTAGAGATAAAAATACGGTCCCAAGGCCAATTCACAACTTTACCACCTTTGGTATAGCGGGAGCCTACCACCACATCTGCGCCCTTCTTGCACGCATCGTATAGCCTGTTCAGGTCTTCGGGGTCATGAGAGAAATCGGCATCCATTTCAAAGATATATTCATACCCTTGCGCCAGCGCCCATTTAAAGCCTGCTATGTAAGCCGTGCCCAGCCCCATCTTGCCCTTGCGCTCCAATATGTGCAGCTTGTGTTTGAACTCCTCCTGCATGCCCTTTATAATGTCCGCAGTGCCGTCCGGCGACCCGTCATCCACTATCAGCAGATGATAGCCACCCGGCAGTGAAAACACTTTACGGACTATCCTTTCGATATTTTCCTTTTCGTTATA
>Ga0316218_1001337_pt1 | contig 26993 bp, 25 predicted proteins | sample TBH18003metaG_FD_203634 | JGI IMG/M metagenome (GOLD analysis project Ga0316218, IMG submission 203634) | Freshwater microbial communities from Trout Bog Lake, Wisconsin, USA - TBH18003 | ecosystem: Environmental > Aquatic > Freshwater > Lake > Hypolimnion/Profundal zone | place: USA: Wisconsin...
AATGAATAACCATGACTTCCATTATATGTTTCTCCGGTAAGATAAAATCCCAAACTGCTTTTTTTACTTTCCATTTTATTGGAAAATTTAGTAGCCGTTTTGAGTCCTGAATTCCTTCCATGTGCAACAAAAGTGTTGTACAATAATTGCCCCTCTTTCAAATCAATCACAAATAACCTTTTTCTGTTAGAAGGCAAACTATAATCAATGATGGATATAATATTTTCGTTTTGAATTTTTCCTTGGCTTAATAAATACTGATAACCTTTCATGGCTTTTTCAAAAGCTTCGTGAGATAATCCCAAACTTTTTAATTGAAGGCTATCATAGATCAACAGCTTACTGCTGATATCATCTAAAACAGGTTTTTCTGTTGCTGTATAATAATTGAATGAATGTTCCCTTTCTGGAGCAGCCATAACCATCACCACGCATACAAAACTAAAAGTGATAGAAAATAATATGGTCGTTTGTTTTCTGTTCATTTTCAATTGAGGAGTCGCAAAGTAATTGAAAAAATGTAAAAATGCATGGGAGTGAAGTAGTATTAACAATTAAAATCTCCTTGAAACAGTAAACTGTTAATAGGCAATGGCTTATAGAGCATTTTAATTAGTGAATTGTTGTTGTTTAAAATAAAAAACCTCTTTTGTGTTTGCAAAAGAGGTTTAATGATTAAGAATTTAATTAACCTAAAATGACAACCAGTGCATAGATCAAACCGGGTAAATAGAATAATAATGTCAATAATAAACTGATCCAGAATTTTGCGTTGATGGCTTTTTCATGAAGAAAGACAGCCAATGGCGGTAACAGAATAGCAATCAACACCAATAATAAAGTATTGGTATCTGCATCGCCATTTGCTTTAGAAACTTTATAAGCTTTCAGGGCAGCTTTTGCTTCTTTGATACGAAACATTTTTTCTTTGTGTGACAGATTTTTGAATTCACTCAAAGCATTGCTTAAGGTTGTTTCATTGATGGTGGTCAACGAATCGGTTACAACAACATTCGTTGAAGAATCATTTTTGGAAACAACTATGGAAGCATAAGAAAATTGAATGAAGGTAACCGCAGACAATAAAAGGATAAGTTTAAATTTCATAAAAAAAGTTTTGGGTATAGAATAAAACTCAGTGATTGATGAATGAAGTTCTTTCAATCTATCAAGGGAAAGTTACATTATTTATATTATTTCTTACACAATTCCTACACGAACGAATAATTATACTTCTTTCCATGTATGATCGGCCAGTAACTGAACAGATGAGACATATTGTTTAAACGGGCCGTTACCTCCCCATTCCTGCGGTGCTACTAATGAAAGAATATGTGTGTTATCATTCTTTTCGTATAAATGATAGGTATGGCCAATTTGTGGTTTGAAATTCAGTTTCGCTTCATAGATCATTAAACTCAATTCTTTTCTTTTTCTTATTTCCTGTGCTTGTTTGGCCAATAATTCAATTTGTTGTTTGATCTGTTCTAACTGCATATTGGTTTGTTCTTCCATGGCAGTTAAAGCTTTGTGTTTAATTACGCCTTCTTTGGTAGGGCGAATGGCTACACTGCCCACAGAAGATGCGTAAGGTAAAACACTTAATTGTTTATGATAGACTTCAATATTAGTGAAAGGCTGATTTTCTTTATTCCATCCTTTTTGTGAAACTTTCATATAACCATTCCCTAAAATTTCATTGATTACCTCCAAAATGATTTGTTCGTTTTTAATGAAAGTTGTTTGAAGAGTAGATGCATTAATGATGGATGCTTTAATGGTATCTGCTAAATCCTGATCTTCGAAAGGATGCAATGCATCATCCGGTACAACATTGTATTGCGTATAAAAAGCTTCGTTCTCTATACTTACCCAATTAATGCTGATGCTTAAAGCTTTTGCATTCTGAATACTTTCTATTTTATAGTTACCGCTTTTAGGAGCCAGACCAAATTGAAAATCACATTTCTCAGGAAACAATTGCCAGCTTGCTAAAAAATTATAGGCCTGAACCATACATTTGGATTGTTTAGCATAATTACAAAATTTGATGCTATTTGTTGTAAACAGAGAAAAGAAAAGGATGTACGTTTTATAATTCTTTTTTCATCACTATGAATTCCAACGCTTGTTTTTGAATGCCGAATTTTACATCGGTCGGGAAAGGTTTTGTTTCGCCTGTTGTAACAAAGCCGTTTCTTTTATACCATGCAATCAATTCATGACGGACTGAAATAACAGTCATGATAATTTTATGAATACCGTTTTCTTTAGCAAATGTTTCAGAAGCTTCAATTAATTTTCTGCCAATGCCTTTGGCTTGCAAATCAGGCCGAACCGTCAACATTCCCAGATATAAATAATGCTTTCTTGTTTCAAGCAAAACAGAACCAATGATGAATCCATCTTCATCCAAGCATTTTAAAATGATATTTTCTTTTTGCTGAAGTATTTCAGATAAAGAATGTACATCCGTTCTTTGTCCGTCTAACAGATCGGCTTCGGTCGTCCAGCCTTGCTTTGAGGTTTCTCCGCGATAAGCACTATTTACCAAAGCAACCAATGCTTCAACATCGTTAATGGTTGCTTTGGTAATGTGTAAACCCGTAATCATTTATTTATTTTGCACAGAGGGGTAATGATCAATGGTTTCAAAAACATTTCTGGGATCTTGTTTCAATAAAGAAATGAATTGACGCAATGAATCTGCAAATTGTTTCTTTTCAAATAATCTGTCGTGAGATAATATCACAATCGCATTTTGTTCATTGGTATTGCCATCTTCAAATTTTTGATTGATTCTTTTTACCATTTCATGTGCACTTTCTTTCGGCTCTTTTTGTTTACCATTTTGTCCCCATTCCAAATCCCACCCAATTATTTTATAACCGGTAGTATCCAATCTTTTCACTAAAGCATTCTCAGATTTTTGTCCGTGAATGTTTCCATTAGAAGCCCATGTATTGTTACCCGGCAAACGAATAATCTTAACAGCAATCTGTAATTCTTTTTCGTTTTTCATAAAATCGTTGTATGCACTATCGGGCATAGCATAAAATTTTGCGTACTTATCATTAAAGCCATGCGTAAAACTATGATTGGCTAATAAAAATTCGGGATAACCATTTCTGATAGAATCGATCAATCGTTTTTTAAAAGGACCTACCTGATTAAATCCAACTGCAAAGAATGTTGCTTTAACACCTTCTTCATGAAATACAGATTTGCAATTGGTTGTTCCGGGAGGTTGAGGCGAATCATCCCAAGTTAAATAGATATAACGTTTGGAACTATCGTATTTAATAGGTGCACCCGGAACAGGTTTAACAATAACTTTCGCAGAATCCTTATCTGCTTTTTCAGTAGAAGTATTTTTGCAGCTTGCAAAGCTTATGAGTGCTATTGCTGTAATAGCTAAATGTTGGAAGAATCTCAAAGTAAATAGTTTTAAATTTTCAATCGACAAATATAAAATCGAAAAAGAGCTTATGAAATGATAAGTTATTCTCCTGTGTGAATAACCAATAAGTATTAAAACAAAACCCGTTGTTTGGTACAGCGGGTTTTGTAAAAAATAATTTTTATCGGTTTAACTTCCTCTGCTGCCACCTGTTTTAATTGGTTTCTTACTAACACCAACCGGTTTTGCGCCGCCAGGTTTTGTAATGAATTTGGAATTTTGATTATTTCCTTTTTGATTTTTATTCGGCAAACCATTGCCTTTCTTATTATTAGTAGGTAACGACATATTAATAGAATTTAATAGAACAAATATAGGAATGAAATCATTAAAATAAAAGCCGTTCCCAATGAAACGGCTTTACTATGAACTATTGTCTGTAAACTACAGACTAAATTAATATCTGTAATGTTCCGGTTTGAACGGGCCATTTTTAGGAACACCTAAATAATCAGCTTGTTCTTGTGTCAATTCATCTAATTCAACACCGATCTTAGCTAAATGCAGACGTGCTACTTTTTCATCTAAATGTTTAGGCAACACATACACTTTGTTTTCGTACTTGCTGTGATTTAACCACAATTCGATCTGCGCAAGGGTTTGATTTGAGAATGAATTACTCATTACAAAACTTGGATGACCGGTGGCGCAACCTAAATTCACTAGGCGACCTTCTGCTAAGATGATGATATCCTTTCCGTCAATATTATAAATATCTACTTGTGGCTTAATGGTATCTTTTGTGTGGCCATAATTTTTATTCAACCAGGCAATATCAATTTCAATATCAAAGTGGCCGATATTACAAACGATCGCTTTATCTTTCATTAATCTGAAATGTTTTTCAGTAATCAAGTCTCTGCAACCGGATGCGGTAACAATAATATCTGCTTCAGCAACAGCTTTAATCATAGGTTTCACTTCAAATCCGTCCATTGCAGCTTGTAAAGCACAGATCGGATCTATCTCTGTTACAATAACTCTGCAGCCTGCACCTTTTAATGAAGCGGCAGAACCTTTACCTACATCGCCATAAGAACCAACCACAGCAACTTTTCCTGCCATCATTACATCTGTTGCTCTGCGAATCGCATCAACCAAACTTTCTTTACAGCCATATTTATTATCGAACTTAGATTTAGTTACTGAATCATTTACATTAATAGCCGGAATAGGTAATGTTCCCTTCGCCATTCTTTCATATAAGCGATGAACACCTGTTGTTGTTTCTTCTGATAAACCTTTAACATGAGAAATCAATTCAGGATATTTATCAAAAACCATATTGGTTAAATCGCCACCATCATCTAAAATCATATTCAAAGGACGATCAGCGGCTCCAAAGAATAATGTTTGTTCAATACACCAATCAGCTTCTTCCTGTGTTTGCCCTTTCCATGCAAATACTCCCACGCCTGCTTTTGCAATAGCTGCAGCAGCCTGATCTTGTGTAGAGAAGATATTACATGAACTCCATTTTACTTCAGCACCTAATGCAACCAATGTTTCAATTAATACAGCAGTTTGAATGGTCATGTGTAAACAACCTGCAATGCGTGCACCTTTTAATGGCTGTGAAGCGCCATATTCTTCACGCAATGCCATTAGGCCCGGCATTTCTGCTTCAGCCAAACGAATTTCTTTGCGGCCCCATTCGGCTAAGCTAATATCAGCAACCTTGTAAGGCAGACTGAAATCTATTGATTTTGATAGAGTAGTAGACATGATTTTTGATTTAAGCAGCAAAGATAGAGTGATAGAATAAAATAATGCAATTAATACATAATTCAGGATAGATGTATATTTATTATAAATTTGACAGAATAAACATGTAATTAATTATGGCAAAAGCCAATAAAAAAGAACAAACAACTATTCAGGAATATTCATTGGATACGACTGATATGCAAATACTGAAATTATTGCAGCACAATGCAAGAATTACTGTGAAAGAAATATCTGATAAAGTTCATTTAAGTACCACACCTGTGCATGAAAGAATTAAAAGATTAGAAACCAACGGCATCATTAAACAATATGCTGCATTGGTTGATCATGCAAAAGTAAATAGGGGATTAATGATAATCTGTTATGTATCACTAAAACAGCACAATAAAACGGCCGGCACTAAATTTATTAAACATATCAATGATTTGAATGAAGTGATTGAATGCTACAATATTTCAGGTGAATTTGATTTTATGTTAAAAGTAGTAGCCGAGAATATGGATGCGTATTATAATTTTCATGTAAATAAATTAAGTCAGAGTGAAAACATCGGACATGTGCAGAGTGTATTTGTGATGGGAATCATTAAGCAGACACATGTATTGGTCTATTAAGATGCCTGATGTTCAGAAATTAAGCAAATCATCAGTTATATACATCAGACATTATAATTGTTTTTCCATTACATAATCATTCATATAATAATCATGACCGATATTGATATCATCTTCCTGAATGATTGTAAATCCCATTTTTTCATAAAAGCTGATGGCTTTATTGTGTCTGTTAACATTGAGTTGTAATTTCTGCGCACCTTTTAATTTTATTCTTTCAATCACTGCATCCAATAACAACTTTCCTGCACCTGATTTTTGTTCAGAAGGCAGCACATATAATTTTTGCAATTTAAACGTAAGGGGTTTAATTAAATTAAAAGAAGCAAAGCCAATCACATTTTCATCATCAGTTGCAACAATAAAATGATGGCCGTCTCTCATTTGTTGCAATAAAGCGTCTTTTTGATAAAAGAGATCCAGCATATAATCCAATTGTTCTTTTTGCAAAATGGCACTATAAGCTACCGGCCAGGTGCTGAAAGCTATTTGCTGAATAAAAGGGATGTCTTCAGATATCGCTTCTCTGATAGCAATGGAAGATATTGGCATAGAATCGTTAGTTGTTTATTTCTTTTTCTTGCTAATAAATTTTTTATTCGCCCAATGACAGATCCATGCACTGCCTGCACCTACTGCAGCTCCTGCCAAGACATCAATCGGGTAATGCTGACCTAAATACATTCGCGAATAACCTACACCCGCTGCCCATGCATATAAAGGTACAGCCACATACCATTTTTTATAATTTAAGAAAACAGATGTTGCTGTTGAAAATGCCATTGATGTATGGGCAGAAGGAAATGAATTGCCATAATCATATTCATCGGGATGAATGAGATTGGGATAAGTTTGATAAGGCCGTGATTCTTTCACAATGATCTTTAATCCGCCGGTGGCTGCAACAGTCAATAATAAACTCGCTGCCACTTCATATGATTTTAGTTCTGATTTTTTATTCTCTTCAATTAATGCAACTGCCACCATGCCTAATGGAACACTTATAGCTAAAGGTTCTGCTGTAGAGGATAACGTTTTCCATGTTTGATTGGTTGGATATCTCGGATTGATCTGTGTTAATAAATTGATATTCCAGTTTTGTGCATGGACATTCAATGCAAGGAAGCAAAAAAATAATACAATATGAATCGATTTCTTTCTTTTCATTATCCTAAATTAACAAGGCTTTCTTCAATGGTTTTTATTCTGGCTTCTGCATCTGTTTTCTTTTTTTGTTCTAATGCAATTACTTCAGCTTTTGCATTAGCAACAAATTTTTCATTGCTTAATTTTTTCAAAACAGATTGCAAGAAATTTTTTTGATGTTCGAGGTCTTTCAGTAATTCATTTTTCAATGAATCGGTATCCAGTTCTTTTTCAGATTCAATATAAAATTTATCTTTTTCAATTGTAACTACAATGGTATTGTCAATGGATTGATCAACAATATTTATTTTTTTTGCATTCACTTGTTTTGATAAAATAGATTGAATGCTTTCATACATTTTTACATCGGCAGTTTGCAAATGCAACACAATTTCTTCTTTTGGTTTTAACTGATTTTTGTTTCTTGCATCACGGATAGCACTAATTACTTCTTTTAATAATTTACCCTGTTGCAGAACAGTTGGCTGTGGGCCGTCGACTGCGGACTGCAACTTGACACATAAATCCTCTTGTTGCTTTTTTAATAAATGATAGATCTCTTCTGAGATGAATGGCATGAAAGGATGTAATAATTGCATCAACTCTTCAAAGAAGGATACAGTTTTTTGGTATACAGCTGCATCAATGGGTTGTTCAAATCCGGGTTTAATCCATTCTAAATACCAACTGCAGAAATCATCCCATATTAATAGGTAAACAGTTCTCAATGCTTCACTCAGTCTGAATTGTTTCAATAAGTTATCAACTTCAGATTTCACTTCATTCAATCTGTTTTCAAACCAAATAACTGGAAAATTATTTTCTACTCCTGACTTATGACTTTCAACTCCTGACTGTCTTCCTTCCCACATTTTTATTAACTTCAATGCATTCCATAATTTATTATTGAAGTTCCTGCCTTGTTCCAAACTATTTTCATCAAACATTAAATCATTACCGGCAGGAGAGGAAAACATTATTCCAAAACGAACAGCATCTGCGCCGTATTTATCAATCAATCCTAATAAGTCAGGGGAATTACCCAGACTTTTACTCATTTTTCTTCCTAACTTATCTCTTACAATTCCTGTAAAATAAACATCTTTAAAAGGAATTTTTTTCATGTATTCTTCGCCTGCAATAATCATTCTTGCTACCCAGAAGAAAATAATTTCAGGAGCCGTTACCAATGTATTGGTAGGATAGTAATATTTTATTTCAGCATTGTTAGGATTAGATAATCCTTTAAACACTTCAAAAGGCCATAGCCAGGAAGAGAACCAGGTATCAAGCACATCTTCATCCTGATGCAATTTCAGGTTTTTGGTTTCGGGTTTCTGATGATACAAATCTTCCAAGTCTCTTGCAACATAAACATTGCCTTGTTCATCATACCAAGCAGGAATGCGATGTCCCCACCACAATTGGCGACTGATACACCAATCTTTAATATTTTCCATCCAATATTTATACGTGTTCTTAAATTTAGCAGGATGAAATTTTATTTTTTCATTCAGTACAGCGTTCAATGCAGGCTCACTTATTTTTTTCATGCTTACCCACCATTGCAAACTCAATCTTGGTTCTACAACGGTATCTGTCCTTTCACTATAACCTACTTCACTTGTATAATCTTCGGTTTTATCTATAAAGCCTTTGGCTTGTAATTCTTCCACAATTTTTTTTCTGGCTTCAAAACGATCTAAGCCAATGTATATCCGGGCAGCTTCACTTAAAGTACCATCATCATTCAAAACATCGATGATTTCTAATTGATGTTTTTGCCCGAGTTGATAATCATTCATATCATGTGCCGGTGTAACTTTTAAAGCACCGGTTCCAAAATCCATTGTAACATATTCATCCGGAATAATAGGAATGCGCCTGTTAATCAATGGAACGAATGCAAATTTTCCATGCAAATGTTTATAACGTTCATCATCTGGATGTACACAAATAGCTGCATCACCCATAATTGTTTCGGGTCTGACAGTAGCAATAGTGATGTAATCATTTGTTTCGTCAATAGTATACTTAAGATGATATAATTTTTGATTGGTTTCTTTTCTGATCACTTCTTCATCACTCAAAGCCGTTAATGCTTTGGTATCCCAGTTAATCATTCTTTTGCCGCGATAGATATAACCTTTTTTATACAGATCGATGAATACATTAATCACCGATTTGTAATAATCATCATCCATAGTGAAAGAAGTTCTATCCCAATCCAGGCTGCACCCTAATTTTTTTAATTGTTGTAAAATGATGCCACCATATTTTTCTTTCCATTCCCAGGCATAATTTAAAAATGCATCTCTGCTTAATTGAGATTTATTAATTCCCCGTTCACGTAGCATTTGTACAACCTTAGCTTCTGTGGCAATCGATGCATGATCGGTTCCCGGAACCCAACAGGCATTTTTGCCTTGCATTCTGGCCCTTCTGATTAAAATGTCTTGAATGGTGTTATTCAAACAATGCCCCATATGTAACACACCGGTTACATTGGGTGGTGGAATTACAATCGTGTAAGGTTCTTTGGTAGTATCAACTTCGCTGTGAAAATATTTCTTATCTAACCAATGTTCATACCATTTGATTTCAACTTCATTCGGGATATAATTCTTGCTTAATTCCATACTATTTACTGCTGCTTTAAAGTCTGCAAAAGTAAGGAAATGATTGAGCTATCATTAAGTAATGGAAAGAGAAAAGAAAAGCTTTGAGAAAATAATTATAACCTGACCATTGTATTTGATCAGTTGCGAAGGGATGATGAAGAATAATTAAAGGACCGATTATCCTAATTTACCACTCCATTGTAAATAAGAAACCAAGGCGATTGTTCCAAAAAGAACAATGACGATGATTGCGTTTCTAACGCCTTCGTTGATGTGAAAATGAGTGTTCTCCATGGCAAAATTAATTTTACAGATAAACAATTTAGTTTAGAAATGATTTTTCAATAGGAACGTGGTGATAGAAAATATATCCTGAAGTAACTAACAGATAATCGTCGTTGGGGGGCTTTGCCATGCTTTATAAAAGCCTTTAAAGCTTTTGCAAGTTATTAAGCTTTTTTTAATATTGCAAATTCTTTTTCAAAGCTGGCTTTCCTGGCAAAACTTAACCTATTTTTCAAGTTCCAATGTTTGCGATTATCGATATAGAAACTACAGGCGGTCATTCTTCTTATAACGGAATAACGGAGATTGCTATTGTGCTGCACAATGGCAGGGAAATGGAAGGGAATTATCAAACTCTAATCAATCCGCAAATACCTATTCAGCGTTATGTGCAATCATTAACAGGTATTACAGATGCAATGGTTGCAAACGCACCAACCTTCGATAAGGTAGCACCGCATATTTATAATTTATTGAAAGATCGCATTTTTATAGCACACAATGTAAACTTTGATTATGCCTTTGTAAAGCAACATTTAAAACAGGCAGGTATTGAATTCAATCAGCCTAAACTTTGTACCATTCGGTTATCGAGAAAAATATTTCCGGGTTTGCCTAAATACGGATTGGAATCGCTTTGCCGAGAATTGAATATTCCCAATAATCAAAGACACCGGGCAGCCGGTGATGCCATAGCCACCACACAATTATTTGAATTATTATTAAAGCATGATCAATCAGGCGAATTAAAAAAGATGATGAAACGCGGAAGCGCCGAACAATATTTGCCGCCGAATGTACATTCCGAAAAAATACAACAATTACCTTATGTACCGGGTGTGTATTATTTCCATGATAAAAAAGGAAAGATCATCTATGTAGGAAAAGCAAAGAATTTAAAAAGAAGAGTCACCAGTCATTTTTCTAACAATAAAATATCCAAACAAAAACAAGAATTCTTAAGACAGATATATGATATTACCTGGAAAGAATTGAGCAGTGATTTTATTGCTTCTTTATTTGAAAGCATTGAGATAAAAAGACTGTGGCCCATCTTTAATAAAAGCCAAAAACATTTTGAACAACGCTATGCTTTGTACATGTATGAAGATGCAAAAGGGTATTATCGTTTAGGCATTGATAAAAAAAGAAAATTATCACAACCATTATCGAGCTTTCGATTTTTTGTAGAAGCGCACAGGGCTTTATGGAAATTAGTGAAAGAACATCAACTGCATCCGGCTTTGTGTTTTTTAGAAAAAGATCATTCAGGAAAAATCAGCGTACCTGATAAAGATGAGCATAATCAAAATGTTCAAAAAGCATTGACTGCATTAAAAGAAGAAATGAAGACGTACTTATTACACGATGGCGCCAATGGATATGTTTTTTTTGAAGAGGGAAAATTTTATGGATTGGGTATATTATCAGCACCTCCTGAAAAAAATGCCGAGGCCATTAAATCATCGCTCACGCCATATCCTGAGAATGAAATATTATTATCATTAGTAAGAACTTATTCAGAAAAATATCCGCAGTATATTATTTCGTTGTAATAGTTCTTCATTCGCTTAATTCCAAATTTTCTTTTTCAATCCATCCCATTATTTTCGCCGCCCTTTCATTCAACATCATTGATTAAATAGAAAAATATAACGAACGGTATATGAACTATGCAAGTGCCATCGCCCAGCGAATGAATATTAAACCTGCTCAGGCAGAAACGGTTTTAGAATTATTAAATGAAAGTGCCACCATTCCTTTTATAGCCCGATACAGAAAAGACAGAACAGGCGGATTGGATGAAGTACAGATCAGGGAAATTCAGGACCAATATAAATTATTGAAAGAATTCAATGAACGAAAAGAATTCATTATTAAAACCATTGAGGAACAAGATAAGATGACTGATGCATTGCTGCAAAAGATCAATGATGCGTTGACCATTGCTGCTTTAGAAGATATCTATCTGCCCTATAAGCCTAAGCGAAAAACAAAGGCACAAACGGCAAAAGAGAATGGCCTGGAACCATTATCGGCTTTGATCTTGGAGCAAACAAATATTGATATTGATGAAGCCGTTTCTGCATTTATCAATGATGTAGTTAAAACAAAAGAGGAAGCATTGCAAGGTGCAAGGGATATTATTGCAGAGCTGATCAATGAAGATGCGACCATTCGGTCTAAGATGCGAAAACTCTTTGAAGATCATGCATTGTTTCAAAGTAAAGTGGTAGCAGATAAAGAAGCAGAAGCTGTTAAATACAAAGATTATTTTGATTTCAGTGAACCTGTTCATAAAATTCCTTCGCACAGAATTTTGGCTATTCTGCGTGGATTTTTAGAAGGCTTTTTAAGAATGAGTATTGCTCCTGCAGAAGAAGAAGTATTGCAATTGATGGAAGGTATTTATATCAAATCAAGTTTAAATGGCAGTGTTGAACAAGTAAAGAAAGCCATTAAAGATGCATATAAAAGATTATTGCAACCCAGCCTTGAAACAGAATTTAGAACAGCTTTAAAAGCAAAAGCCGATGAAGAAGCCATTAAAGTATTCTCCGAAAATTTAAAGCAGTTATTGTTGAGTGCGCCTTTGGGTGGTAAAGCTGTTTTGGCTATTGATCCTGGTTACAGAACCGGATGTAAAGTGGTTTGCTTAGATCAGAAAGGCGATTTGTTGCATAATGATCTGATCTATGTGCATGAAGCCAATAAAAAATATGATAGTGAATACAAGATTAAAGAACTGGTAGCTAAATATTCAATTGAAGTCTTTGCAATAGGTGATGGTACAGCTGGCAGAGAAACAGAACAATTCATTAAACAAATCGGATTAAATAAGCCGATCTTTTTAGTGAATGAAGATGGTGCTTCAGTTTATTCTGCATCTGATACTGCGAGAGAAGAATTTCCGGATCATGATGTTACGGTTCGGGGTGCTGTCAGCATTGGCAGAAGACTGATGGATCCGTTAGCTGAATTGGTGAAGATCGATCCGAAAAGTATTGGTGTAGGGCAATATCAGCATGATGTAAATCAATTCAGGTTAAAAGAAAGGTTAGATCAAACCGTAATCAGTTGTGTTAATCAGGTAGGAGTGAATGTAAATACTGCATCCAGGCATTTATTGAGTTATGTAAGTGGTATTGGTACTACATTGGCAGACAATATCATCAAATACAGAAATGAAATCGGAAAATTTACCAACAGAAATCAATTATTAAAAGTGCCCAGATTGGGTGGTAAAGCATTTGAACAATGTGCAGGCTTTTTAAAAGTCAAAGGTTCAGAGAACCCTTTGGATGAAAGCAGTGTGCATCCCGAAGCCTATAAAGTGGTGGAACAAATAGCAGCAGATTTGCAAGTGGATATCCGATCTATCATCAACAACCCATCAGTATTACAAAAAGTGGATGCGGCAAAATATGTAACACCTGAAATCGGTATGCTTACCATTCAGGATATTTTAAAAGAATTGAACAAGCCCGGTTTAGATCCCAGAAGTGAATTAGAGCAATTTGAATTTGCCCATATTTTTTCTATTGAAGAGGTGAAAGCAGGTATGGTAGTTCCCGGAGTGGTGACCAATATTACCCGCTTTGGCGCATTCATTGATATTGGTGTAAAGCAGGATGGCCTGGTGCATGTGAGTGAGATTGCACATCAATATATTACCGATCCGAATGAAGTATTGAAGTTGAATGATAAAGTACAAGTGAAAGTATTGGAAGTAGATATTCCCAGGAAAAGAATTGCTTTATCCATTAAGCAAACACAGAATGCGCCTGCAAGAAATAACAGAACAGGAGATAAAAGCCCCCCCATTAAAAAAGAAGATGACCTGAGTAGTTTAAGTGTGAATGATGCCTTAAATGTATTAAAGAAGAAGTTCGGAAAATAACTTTTTTATTCGGGAATACGGATAACAAGATTTTACATGATAATATATAATCACATCTAATGAAAGAATAATTTACCAGTAAATCTCAGTTATGTCAGTGTTATCCGTGTTTTCATTTATTGCGCTTTCATGTCAATAAAACCACTTTAATCCTTCGGCTCCCAAAGTTCAACCTTGTTACCTTCAAGATCAATGATGTGTACAAACTTGCCATAATCGGTATCTTCAATTTTATCTGAAATGGTTACCCCCTCATTTTTAAGTTGTGTAACCAATGCTTCCAGATTATCTACTCTGTAATTGATCATAAAATCTTTGGCAGAAGGTTCAAAGTATTTGGTATTTTCTGAAAAAGGATTCCATACGGTTACCCCCTTTTTATTGCTGTCATCTGCATGTCTCCATTCAAAATTGGTTCCATAGGCACTTGTTTCAAAACCCAAATGAGTTTTATACCATTCATTTACTGCTTTAGGATCTTTGCATTTAAAAAAAATACCTCCGATACCGGTTACTTTTTTCATAGTACTGTTGTTTGAATTGTGAATGATTGATTTAAAAGCAAAACCAACACAGAATGAAGTTACCATTCCTAAAATAAAAATGGAGGTCTTGTTCATAAATTTTAAATTTTAATTGTATAGCAGATAGTAAATGTATAGCGATACTTGATAAAAGCGCATGTCGACGAGAAAAGTTTAAATTTACTTTCTTTATTACATGCTTCAATTGTTTTGTTTATCTAAAATACTTGCAATAAATATAGTCTTGTACTGCGATTGCATCGAAAAAAACAATTGAAGTGTTGTATTTTTGTATACTTATGCATTCTTGTTCTCTGTCTTTGCTAAATTTTCTATCTTATTAACGGGTGTTTTACAAGTATTATCCCACAGTAAAATGAAGGGTTATTTTTAAACGCAAAGAAAAGAAGTAAAAGAAGCAATGCAGAGATAAAACCAAAAATCAGAAACCCGCAACTTATCACTATTTCCATTATCTTGTCATCAAAATAAAAACAATGAAGGCTTTAGTTATTCTGCTGATTTTTTGCTGTTCCATTTTGCAAGTTCGTTCACAGGAAGCATCTAATCCGGTGATTAAAAATTACGGAACTGTTTTCTCTGTTCCATTTGCAGAAGAAAAACCTGACACGAAATTGGATTATAAAATTCTGATTGATATTACTTCTGCAGCCTCAAAACCTGATTCATTAAATGATGCATTGGATGCTGCTGCAAGAATTATCAATCTGCATGTATTGGGTGGTGTAGAATTGAAGCATTTACATGTGGTGATTGTAGTACACAATGCGGCTGCTTTTTCTTTATTGAATAACGAAGCCTATCAACAAAAATATCATTTGAATAATCCAAATGCGGCTTTGGTAGGAGCTTTGCATGATGCAGGAGCGAAAATATTTTTATGCGGACAAACCATGATGAAAAGAAAGATTGAACAGAGAACATTGTTGCCGGAAGTGATCCCTGCATTGTCTGCCATGACTACATTAACAACTTATCAGTTGAAAGGATATGCCTTGTTGAAATTATAGAAATAAGCAGTGATACTTAGCGACTCTGCGTTCTTTACATTTAAATTTTTCTTACATAACGCAAACAAAAAAGACGCAAAAGAAGATAATATCATTTAGTATAAAAAAACCAATTAGTAGTATAATCTCTTTTCAATTTTTGTTTGGTTAAAATGGCTCTTAGTAATTCAATGGGAATATTATTTTCTTTCAACACTGCATCATGATATTCTTTAAAACTCATTTTGCCGCTATCCACTAATTCATGTTTCAATGCATAGAATTGAAAAGCACCGGTCATATATGCCAATTGATACAATGCACCGTAACCTCCTGTAAAAGATCTTCTCACTTCACCTTCTGCATTGGCTCTTTCATGACCAACTCTGTCCACTAAAAAATCAATGCACTGTTTCGGTGACCAGTTTCCCAAATGATAATTCAAAGAAAAAATAATTCTTGCACACCGATGCATGCGCCAAAACAACATACCAATTCTATCTTCTGCATTTCTGGGAAAATTCATGTCCCATAAAATAAATTCCCAGTATAAACTCCATCCTTCTGTCCAGAAGGGCGTTCTAAAATCGCGATAAGATTTATACCGACTATTCATGAATTGTTGCAAACCATGTCCGGCAATTAATTCATGATGAACTGTTGCTCTGGAAAAATGCGGGTTGTTTCCACGCATGCTCATCATCTTCGCATCATCATCCATGGCAGGTGTTGGATAAGCGATCAATAAAGTTTCACCACCAAGAAAAAAAGGACTTACCAATTGTTGACGTGGACTCATCATCGTCATTCTCCATGTTTCTTCTGCCAATGGCGGAATGGTAACCAGATCATGTTGCTTTATAAAATTTACCGATTGATTATATAAGTCCATAATCATTTCCGGTTGATGGCCTTCGGGTACATAGGTATTCTTTACTTTTTCCAAAGCTGCTTTCCAGTTATCTCCGAAACCCATGTCATGAGAGGCTTTCAGCATCTCAGCATCACACAGCGCAAATTCTTTATTGGCTATCTCCATTAATTGTTCGGGTGAATAAGGAATGAATTCATTTTGCAATTGACGAATCAATTCTTCTCTGCCAACCGGATTACCTATGATACCGCTGCCATCATCTTTCTGCAATGTGACTGTATTGCCCTTGCTTTTAATGATGGATGCATATAATGATAAAGAACTGTCCAATGATTGATAAGGTTTGGCAATCCACCAGGTAAACTGCGGATCATACCCATAATAAAAATCATACACTGATTTTAATGCGGCTTGCAAACCTTTAATAGTGGCGTCTGCTCTTTGAGATAGATTCAATTCCATCAAATTTTCTTTAGCAGTGGCAGCAGATAAGCGATGAATTTGTTGATTGATATTAAACATTTCATGTGCTATCTTTTCGCTATTGAGATAAGCACCCCGGCGCCTTAATTTTTCCCAGGCATAAATGCTATCAGCAAAGGGAATATATTTTTTGATCTGATTAAATTCAGCCTCTTCTTTATTCAATGATCTTAATTCATTGTTGATGTTGCGTTGAAATAAAATATAATCTACCTGTGAGGAAGTATTCATCTTATCAAAATCCAATTGCTGCAATTGTTGCAGATATGTATTGATGAGTTGTTTAAATCGTTCTCTTCGTTCAGGCGAATTAGCGATGGTATAAAAACGGGTAAGATTACCTTTATCTGCTTCATAATTCGCCATGACAGACTGTACATCACTGGTTTGATAATAAGTATCAAATGCTTTTTTGTTTTGGGCGAATGAAGTACATGCAAAAAATAAAGCGACAACAAAATATATTTTTCTCATAGCAATAAATTGATGCCATGAATGTAAGCAAATGTTGTGTGAATTAATATTCGGCGTTTACACCAATATAATTAGAAGGTGTAATGGCTTTCAATTCCTTTTTAATAGCTGCACTTACTTTTAAAGTGTCGATAAATGCATGAATTGCTTTTTTATCGATCGCATGTTTGCCACGGGTCAACTCTTTTAATGCCTCGTAAGGATTGGGATAATTTTCTCTGCGTAAAATAGTTTGAATCGCTTCTGCAACCACTGCCCAGTTATTATCAAGGTCTTCTTTTATTTTTATTTCATTCAATACCAATTTATCCAATCCTTTAGAAAGTGATTTAATAGCGATTAAGGTATGTGCAACAGGTACTCCAATATTTCTTAACACTGTTGAATCAGTCAAATCTCTTTGTAATCTTGAAATAGGCAGTTTTGCCGAAAAGTGCTCAAGTAAAGCATTGGCAATGCCTAAGTTACCTTCTGCATTTTCAAAATCAATTGGATTGACTTTGTGCGGCATAGCCGAAGAACCTATTTCACCCTGTTTTGTTTTTTGTTTAAAATAATCCATGCTGATGTATGTCCACATATCTCTGCACAAATCAATTAAAATAGTATTGATCCGTTTAATGGCATCGAAATGTGCAGCGAGATGATCGTAATGTTCTATTTGTGTAGTGAATTGCATTCTTTGTAAGCCCAAAATAGTTTCTACAAATTCATTACCTGATTTAATCCAGTCTTTTGCCGGAAATGCCACTTGATGTGCATTAAAATTTCCGGTAGCACCACCGAATTTTGCAGCATAAGGAATGTTGGCAAATAGATGAACAGCATTATCAATTCTTTCTGTAAATACCATGATCTCTTTTCCGAGAACAGTAGGAGAAGCAGGCTGGCCATGTGTTTTAGCAAGCATTGATACTTTTTTCCATTGTTGTGCCAAAGCATGTAAATGTTTTTTCACATTTACCACAGCAGGTAAATATTCATGTTCCATACAATGCTTCCAACTTAACGGAATGGCCGTATTGTTGATATCCTGAGAAGTTAATCCAAAGTGAATCCATTCCTTGGCTTCCGCAGCATTTACTTTTTGCAATTGTTCTTTTAAAAAATATTCTACGGCTTTAACATCATGATTGGTAGTGGCTTCAATTTGTTTGATCTGTTGTGCATCATTCAAGCTAAATTCTTCTGCTACTTTCTTTAATTGTTGTTTTACTTTGGCAGAGAGCTTGAATATTTTTTTATCCGCCAGGAATAAAAAATATTCAACTTCAATTAATACCCGATATTTCATTAAAGCATATTCAGAAAAATATTCATCCAAATGCGCTACTTGTTTTCTGTAACGCCCGTCAATAGGCGAGATGGCAGTTAAATTGGTCAGTTCCATTATTAAATTATAAATATTAAATTAAAAGTGTGCGTTTATATGAATTGATTTTGTAAATGATTACTACAGCCATTAACAAAAAAACTTCTTTCTTTGCACACAAAAGTAATTCAATTGAAGAAGATTAAAGTTGGTGCGGTAAGTTATTTAAATACAAAGCCTTTGTTGTACGGTATTAAAAGAAGCGATGATTTGTTGGAGAAGATGGAATTGATTGAAGATTATCCGTCAAAAATTGCACAGATGTTACTGGATGATGAGATAGATGTGGGCTTGGTACCGGTGGCCATTATTCCAAAAATGAAAGAACATTTTATAGTTACAGATTATTGTATTGGTACGGAAGGGGAAGTAGCATCGGTTTGTTTGTTCAGTGAAGTGCCGATTGAACAAGTGACAAAAATATTATTAGATTACCAAAGCAGAACATCGGTTAATTTAGTAAAAATATTATTGAAGCAGCATTGGAAGCTGGATGTGTATCTTGAAGATGCGCAGCAGGATTTCAGAGAACAGATCAAAGACACTACTGCAGCTGTGGTAATCGGTGATCGGGCATTGGTACAAAGAAAAATTTCCCCTTTTGTGTATGATCTTGGATTGGCGTGGAAAGCCATGACAGGATTACCTTTCATGTTTGCTGCATGGATTGCCAATAAAAAATTAAATGATTCATTTGTTGAAGCCTTTAATAAAGCAAATGCATATGGCGTGCATCATATTGATGATGTGGTACAGGAACAACAGTTTGAACAGTATGATCTAAAAAAATATTATACAGAGAACATCAGTTATAAAAGAAACAGAAAGAAGATGGAAGCGCTACAACAATTTATTTCATTATTAACTTAGTAGCATTAATTCAATTATTCTATGCAGATACAAACCATTTCTGTTGTAACTATTTGTTTTAATAATCTCGAAGACTTACAAAGAACTTGTGCATCTGTTGATGCACAAACTTATTTACCTATTGAACATTGGATCATTAATGGCTCAACCAAAACTGATATTGCAGATTGGCTAATTAATACACCACAACCATTTTACAGACGATTTTTAAATGAAAGAGACAAAGGCATTGCTGATGCCTTTAATAAGGGTATTCATCGTTCTACCGGTTCTATTATTCATTTATTAAATGCAGGAGATGTATATACCAATGAAAATGTGCTGGGTAAAGTAGCAAAAGTTTTTGAGTTGCATCCTTTTGTACAATGGATCAGCGGCAAGCTTCGTATCAAGCGTGCAGGGCATTGGGTAGAAGTGGGAACAGCTTTCAGAAAGGGAAAATTATACCGCGGTATGAGAGGTGTTTTTCATCCAACCTGGTTTGTAAAAAAAGAATTATATAATAGAATCGGATTGTATGATTATCAATATAATATCGCCATGGATTATGATATGCTATGCAGGATATTTGAAGAACGTTATGCATTTGTAGAAAAAACATTGGTGGTATTTGATGATAACGGCATCAGCACCAACAATTATTTAGAAACGTTGAAGCATAATATTGAAGTGTATGAATCCCATTTCGGATTCTCGCTTTTTTGCAGGCTTTGGCAATTACGGTTAAGAACCTTACACTATTTACTAAGAACCAAATTGGGAAAATGGTTATTTAGATTGAAGAATAATGTAGATTGATTTTTCTTAAAACTTTAGCCGGTGAAATATCGAGATAAGGAATTGAAGAGATCAACTCGTATTTGCTTATTTTATTTTCTTTGATATCCCGTTCTACTTCATCGGGATAAATAGCAAAGAAATTATTTTTTAATTCCTTTGGGTAGGGTGCAAATCTTCCGTATTGCGATCCGTTATAAATGCCAAATACTGTACAACCTACTGCTGATGCCAAATGTACAGAGCCTGTATCAACCGACAATAAGCAATTTGCCTTTTTTAGTACCAATAACATTTCGGGTAGACTTGTATTGCCAACAATATTCATCATCGGATGCTGATATTGCTCAATAAAATTCTTTGCATAAACAGCATCATTATGAGCGCCACATATTACAGCCGTCCATCCGAATTGCTGAAATAAATAATTACTTACTTCAATGAAATGTGAAGCAGGCCAAATACGGCTCTTGCTTCTTGAGCCGGGAAATACCACGAAGAATTTTTCCGGTAATTTTTGATCAATAGCAGCAGCAATATTTTCTGAATTAAATGTAATGTTTTGTACAGGCGATTTTTTGCCTGTTAAGTATTCAGTAAATAATCTGTTTCTGTAGAATTCAAAGACGGGCTTCTCTTTATGGATGAATAGATCGGTATATAAATGCTGATCAAAATTCATTTCATACCATGCATAATTCTCCTGATTTCTATTCATACCTACCCTGCGTTTTGCTTTAGCTGCTCTTACAATAGCATCATCTATCCGTTTGGCTCTTGAATAAGTCGGATTGATTATGATATCATATCTTTCTTTATAAATAATTCGCAAAAATTGAAATCTATAAAACAATTTCTTTTTAAAAGAAATCTTATCTAACCAAATAGTTTGCTGAAACAGATGCGGATATTCAAGATCAAATATACTTTTCCATGATCTGTTGCCGCAGAAATGCAGTTTATAACCTTTTAATCTTTCCGATTGTACAATTTCAGGAATAAAATTTTGCCAGAGCATAAAATCGCCGATCTCATCCACCCGAACAATTAAGGCCTTCGCCGTACGATGTTTCCGAATGCCGGATGCAGCAAAAAACAAAGTAATATCGTATAAAATTCCTTTGAAACGGTTGAGCATTCTGTTAAAAGACTTTATCTTGCTTGTTTTACAAGTGAAGATGAATAATATGGTACCAAAAGATTTTAATCCTTCTGTTTCTCATCCGCTGTACTTTATCAGAAAAGGATTGTACAACAAAATTAAACAATACAGTGCTAATTTGAGCGGACGTTTATTAGATTTTGGTTGCGGTGCCAAACCTTATCAATCTTTGTTTACCAATGTATCTGCTTATATTGGTGTGGATTACCAGAGTGAAGGGCATAGTCATTCGAATGAACAGATTGATTTTTATTATGATGGAAAAACTTTGCCTTTTTTGAATGCTGAATTCGATAGTGTGTTCAGCAGCGAAGTGTTTGAACATATTTTTAATTTGCCTGAAATATTACCGGAGTTGAATAGGGTGATGAAGAAAGGAGGTAACTTATTATTTACTTGCCCTTTTGCGTGGGAAGAACATGAGATACCTGTTGATTATGCTCGGTATACTCAATTTGCATTGAAAAATTTGTTAGAAAAAAATGGGTTCGAAATAAAGTTAGTTGATAAAAACGGACATTATATAAGAACACTTCATCAGCATTTTATTGTTTATTTAAATGATCATTGGTTGCACAAAGTTTCGTTCTTTTCAAAATTCAATTTCTTTAAAAAGATTGTCAGACAATTAATTATTCCACCCCTGAATTATTTATTTCTTTTCTTTGAACCTTTGTGGCCAAAAGTGGATGAAATGTATTTGAATACCATTATTCTTGCAGAAAAAATATGAGTAAAAAAATTGCCTATACAGTTTGTTCTGCCAATCATTTAGCTTATGCTAAAACAATGGCAGACTCATTGCTGGAAAAGCATCCGGAGTACACCGTATTTATAGGCTTGATTGACAGAAGGGAACATCGTTTTGATGATTCCTTTTTTCATCCGCATATCATTATTGAAGCAGAAGCATTAAACATTGATTCTTTCAGGAAAATGAGTGACCAATACACGATCATTGAATTGAATTGTGCTATCAAACCTTTTATGGCGCAATATCTTTTTAAACATCATTCACCTGATATCTTATTGTATTTCGATACGGATATTTTCATTTATCATTCTTTAGAAAGTATTGAAGCCGCATTACAACAAAATGATATTTTATTAACACCACATTTTTCACAACCTGTCAATGATGATAAAGAGCCGAGAGAAAGGGATATGCTTCGCTCGGGTTTATACAATGCAGGTTTTATCGGTATGAAAAAAAGTGAAACAGCCAGTCTCTTTTTACAATGGTGGAGTGATAGATTAATCGATCAATGTTATTATAATTTTGCTGAAGGAATGGGAGTGGATCAATATTGGTTAAATTTAGTTCCTTTATTTTTTGATAAAGTACAAATATTTAATCATAAAGGAGCAAATGTGGCTTATTGGAATTTGCATGAAAGAACTTTGAGTAAAAGAAATAATAAGATTTTTATCAACGAAATGGAACCTTTGCTATTCCTGCATATCAGCGGATATAAATTTGATAAGCCTGAAGAATTATCCCGTCATCAAACAAGATTTCAATTATCAGAATTAACTGTTTTGAAGGAATTACTGACAGAATACAAAACGGTCGTGTACAAAAATGGCTATGAAAAATTCATTCACATGAGTTGCTATTTTTCCAAGCCTAAAAAGAAATCAACAGGTTTAATGGCTACTGTGAATAAATTATTGAAACCACTCAAAGTAAAAATTACTGATCTATAATTTGATAATTTTTGCAACAATGATCACATTGTAATCTATCTTCCTGTCACTGCTATATAAAATTTCGTAAGAAATGTTTTTCAATTGATTCAATTCATTAATCATGTAATCATAACCCATATAAGCGTGAACATGATAAGGATTTAATGGCTGACCAATTTTATTACAAATTTCTTCATATTTCTGTTGGTTAGGAAAAACTAAAATTAAATTACCGCCACTTTTTAAAATGCGAATGAATTTTGTCAATGCATCATTAGTATTTACAAAATCTTCAATTAAATGACTGGTGTAAACATAATCATAAGTATTATCTGCAACAGGAATATCGTCATTAATCACATCACAACCAATATCTACTTTGTCTTTTCCTGCAGCAGCATAGGGTTGAGGAAAATCAATTCCATCACAATCAATCTTTTTTACTTTATCGCCGCCAAACCCAATGTCACAGCCTCTTCCAACACAATAGGGCAGAACAATATTTCTTACCTTACTTGTTTCCGAACCATATAAAAATTTAATCCCAAACCATTTAGTGAGATTGCCTTTTATTTTTCTGTTAACGAATGTGGTAAAGTTCATATAATAAAATTATTGATCCAATAATCCTTTAATGGCATCAATTCTGAATTGAATAACGGGCCATGCTTTTGCTGGATGACCTTGTACCGAATATTTAATCCCCAGAATAATGGATGCGCCTAATTTGAAAAGATATTCTATGTTTTTTTTAATATAAGCAAATTGACTGATTGCTAAAACTCTTCTACGTTCACCCCGGCCAATACCACTCGCCACTCGATACATGTATTCTTTTGTGAGTTTCTTTACTTCTACTACATGTTGCACACGAATAGAAGGATCGTAATAAATTTTTTTTCCGAGAGATTGAAGACGATAAAAAAAATCTTTCCCTTCACCGCCAATTCTTAAAGTGCCAACCACTCCGGGCAATGCAATGTTAAAGCCTTGAATGGCATGAAAATCTTTTGTACGAATGATCATGTTCGATTCTAGCGGATATTTGCCCTCTGCAAATACAGTTACCTCATCACTATAATGAAAATTACCAACCAATGATGAAACATAATAGCTCATCCATATTGGTTCTGCCGGAATATATTTAGGAATGATCCTTCCGCCAAGCCCTCCTGCATCGGCATGTGTTTCAAAAAAAATTACAATTCTTTCTAAATAATCTTTATCAGCGATCGCATCATCATCCATAAAACATAATAAAGGCGAATGCACGATAGATGCGCCTTTATTTCTTGCAAAAGATGCACCTTGTTGTTGTTCTTCCAAAAAATAAAAATGTGCATCGGTATGTGAAGCAATATAATTATTGCAAATTTCTTTGGTTTGATCAGTTGAGTTATTGTCTACCACAATCACTTCAAATGCTTCCCTGTCAAGGGTTTGATGATACAGGCTATCCATTGCTTGGGCAATATAATCAGCGCGATTATATGTGCATATGACAACGGATATTTTTAATGTCTGATTCATAAACTGCGCAAAGATAAGAGGGCTTTACTGATAATGTTCCCCCAATAAAAGTTTGCATAAAATGCTGTGGGCGTATGTAGTGAATTGAATTTGCTTTGAATAATTTCATTAATAAATGATACAAAATCATCATCAGTAACTAATATTAATTTGTTATTGGTAATTTTTTTATCAATTCCTCTTGCTCCTGTTTTGGTAGATATAACTGAAGTATCATTTGCCAATGCTTCCACTAATTTTGTTTTAATACCTGTTGCCTTAGCTGTTGGATTAATAAAAGCATCAACCCCTTTTAAATAAAGAGATACATCATTTACTAAGCCTGCATAAATGATTTCAGGAAAATCTTTTATTGCTGCGTTAAGTGCTTCAGATAAATTTTTCCCTGTTAGAATAATATAAAAAGGGAATAATTTTTTTCTCAGTGAAGGTATAATTGTATTCATCACAATATTAAGCGCATGTACATTTGGTGCATAATCTAATGTGCCATTAAAATAGAAGATTGTATGATTTTCTTTTAATGCATGTGTACCGATCAACCATTTTCTGCAATTTTTTTTTTCTTCTTCTGATGGAACCTCATTCAATATTGTACCATAGGGAAGAACAGAAACTTTAGTTGAGTCCATTTCCCAATATTGCAAAGCATATTTTGCATCTTCTTCGCATTTAAAAAAACTAAAGTCTGCTTTTTGGTGCATCCATTTTTCAAATGGCTCATAAAAGCGCATAATTTTTTTTCCTGAAAGTTCAAATCTGTGTGCTTCAATATTATGTGAGTGTATCGCAAAAGGCTTTCCTGTAAAGCGTTTTAGCAAATAGCCCAACCATCCGAAATAAGAATGTTCAATAATAATAGTATCAATATCATTGTCTTTAACTAAGCGAATTAAGCGTTTTAAATAAAGAATATTCAATAACCCCAACCAATGATTAAATAAGAATGGATGAACGTTCTTAGTTAAAAAACCTGCAGTTTCATTTTCTTTTGAAACTGCTAAAGTTATATTGGCTTGTTTCGATAAGTATTGATAAAAATCTGCAATACCTTTTTGTCCGCCCATTTGAGCAGGAAACACTTTATATGAAATGATTCCCAATATATTCATTTAATTATGCTTCGGCTTTCATTGAACGTACAGTTTGAAAAATAGCTCCAATAATCAACAACCAAATAAATGCAGATGATATGATAGATAATTTGGTACTGCTGTAATAAGATGCAGGTTTAAATTCAAAAATGATATGATGATTGCCTGCAGGGATTTCAACCCCACGCAAAACATAGTTGGTTGGCGTAATGGTAGATTCTTTTCTATCAATATATACTTTCCATCCTGCATCGTAATAGATTTCACTGAATACTGCATAGCCATCAGATTTGCTTGACGATTGATATTCTGCCACATCATTATCATTTTTTATCAAACTGATCTTTGCCGTTGAATCATCAGCTGTATGTATTTGTGATTTGTATTTTTCTTCAACAATCGCTGTATCTTTTGGATTAAAATTCGTTAAGGCATCCATTGTTTCAGCTGCACCATTCGTAAATTTTATTCCTTTTACAAACCAACAGGCACCTAATGCATTAGGATTAGCAATCGTATCTGTTGCTAAATTTCCCTGAATGATATATTTTGTATTAAGCATGTTAATTACAGGCAAACATTTAGGGAAATTATTTAATTGTTTTTCTATCAAATCCTGATAGATACTGAGTTTGGCGGGATGATAACCGCCTATTGATTTATGAAAATATGAATTGATGGCACCACTGTTAAAAGCCTGACTGATTCCTTGCGAAATATTAAATACTCTGTAATAGGAAGTGTCTTTAGAAATAATTGCATCTGATGCAGAGGGTTTAAAAATAGTTTCATTATCATTTTCATCCTGATAATTATCTGCATTCAAATATTTATTATCGATGGTAATCACATCAATAAATGCCAGTACACCAATCGTTACCAAAAGAATCGTAGCGTTGACTTTCTTTTTAATAAACAACCATAGAACAGAACCAACAACTACGATGAAAAATAGTGAACGAAGCAAGCTGCCGAATAACAAATCTTTTCTGTCTTCTTTTAATCCGTTGAGGAATGCTTTGATGGGTTGTTCAACTGCTGTTTTTTGTTGTGGATCTTGAATAAGATTAACTTGTTTTAATAAATTTACATCATCCTGACTTGTAAAATCTCCGCTTAAATAAATCATCAATGCAATAAAAAAAATACCGGCAACAACAATCAATCCTTTTTTATATTTATCCCATAATGCTTCTTTATTCTCTTCATCTATAATTTTTTGAACTGTCATTATTGCCATCATACACAATAATAAATTAGGCACCACCATGATCATACTTGGGGCTCTGAATTTATTGTACATCGGCAAATATTTTAACAGCAGAGAATTAAATCCATCAAAATAACCACCCCAACTCATGATGGTAGTTACTGCAATA
>Ga0316218_1001340_pt1 | contig 26936 bp, 28 predicted proteins | sample TBH18003metaG_FD_203634 | JGI IMG/M metagenome (GOLD analysis project Ga0316218, IMG submission 203634) | Freshwater microbial communities from Trout Bog Lake, Wisconsin, USA - TBH18003 | ecosystem: Environmental > Aquatic > Freshwater > Lake > Hypolimnion/Profundal zone | place: USA: Wisconsin...
ACATTCACCCGGGCGAGATCTTGCAGGCAGCGTTTGATTTGCGGAGGATACAGCGCAACCTAGCAGCTACGATTGCACCGCGGATGCGTGTGTTTCAGCGGGCGGCGGCGTGATGTGTGGGAACGGGGATTAGCGTGCGTGATTTAACTATGAAAAACAATCAATTTTATCAAGTTTATAGATTGGTTAATTTTTAAAATTCAATGACTTACAGTGCTATATAATCAAAATTTTATGTTGAAATTTAACCTACTTAATTCGGGTGCTGTGTACTTTATCTACGGCGATTGCCTCTAAGAGAGGGTGGTACTTGTTAATCAATCATGAATAAGACGCCTCATCAAATTGTACCAGTGATTCTGTGTGGTGGCTCTGGCACTAGGCTGTGGCCATTGTCTCGGGCGGGCTTTCCTAAGCAGTTCTTAGTGCTGTCGGGCACGACGAGTTTATTTCAGCAGGCCATAGCGCGTGTGAATAGCTTGGTGGCAGAAGATATTGAGGTGGGCGACACGCTCATTGTGACGGGTGAAGAGCATCGTTTCTTGGCGCTCGATCAGTTGCGTGAGATGCCAGAGATTGTAGCGACCTTGTTGTTGGAGCCTGTCGGGCGTAATACTGCGCCAGCATTAACGCTCGCGGCCCTACATGCGGTTGAGAAGGGTGAAGATCCTATTCTGGTAGTCACGCCTGCGGATCAAACCGTGATGGATGGACTAGCCTTTACTCAGGCCTTGCAACAGGGTGTGCGTGCCGCGGCCGATGGCAGCATTGTGATTCTAGGCATTGCGCCCGATAAGCCTGAGACAGGTTACGGCTACATCAAGCACCAGGGCGGTCTGGGGTTAAATAGTGAGTACACCGTCGCCAACTTTGCAGAAAAACCAGATTTAGCCACGGCGCAGGTCTATGTCGACAGTGGCGACTATGCGTGGAATAGTGGTATGTTTGTATTAAAGGCCAGCACTTGGCTCAAAGCCTTGGCGCATTTTAGCCCAGCAATTTTAAGTGCAACGCAGCAAGCCTTTGTAAAAAGATCAGTAGATGCCCAGTTTATGCGCCCTGACCAAGTAGCTTTTACCAACATCCCCAGTGATTCCGTCGACTATGCCGTATTAGAAAAATGCCCTGGTTCTGCCTTTGCCATCAAGATGGTACCGCTTAATGCGGGTTGGAATGATTTGGGGGCTTGGGATGCGGTTTGGCAGGTGAGCCCCCAGGATGGCGATGGTAATGTCACACATGGTGACACCTTAATGGCCGATACCACTAACACCTTTATCCACGCCAGTAGCAGACTCGTTGGCACCGTGGGCGTGAATAACCTGATTGTGGTGGAGACGGCCGATGCGATTCTTGTGGCTGATAAAAGTCAAAGCCAGCATGTTAAGAACATAGTGAGTGAACTTGAAACACTAAAGCGTTCGGAGCACATATTACCCCGCAAGGTACACCGCCCTTGGGGTTGGTACGACAGCATTGATGAGGGTGCTCGCTTTAAGGTGAAGCGCATACAGGTCAAACCTGGTGCAAGCTTAAGTCTCCAGAAGCATGCGCATCGCGCTGAGCATTGGGTGGTGATTAAGGGAACCGCCAAGATTACGAATGGCGACCAAGTCCTGACACTATTGGAAAACCAATCTACTTACATACCGCCTGGCTGTGTGCATCGCCTATCTAATCCAGGAGATGCTCCACTTGAAATCATTGAAGTGCAATCTGGGAGCTATGTCGGAGAGGATGATATCGTGCGCTTAGAGGATACCTACGGACGGGTTTTATGACGATTAAACAACCAAAAATTTATATCGCGGGTCATCGCGGCATGGTAGGTTCAGCGATAGTACGAGAACTTGCAAAACAAGGTCAGACGAACATTGTTATACGAACACATGACGAGCTTGATTTAACCAACCAGCAAGCAGTGCGAGATTTCTTTGAAGCTGAAAAGCCCGATCAAGTATATTTAGCTGCGGCTAAGGTTGGGGGTATACATGCTAACAATACTTATCCAGCGGAATTTATTTACGACAATCTGATGGTGCAGGCGAATGTGATTCATGAGGGCTATAAGGTTGGTGTTCAGAAACTGTTATTTTTGGGTTCAAGTTGCATTTACCCTAAAGCGGTAAGGCAACCCATGCGTGAAGATGCGCTTCTTTCCGGTATTTTAGAATCCACTAATGAACCCTATGCCGTTGCAAAGATTGCCGGCATTAAGCTCTGTGAGAGTTATAACCGCCAGTATGGCGTGGATTACCGTAGCGTCATGCCCACTAATTTGTATGGGGTAGGGGATAACTATCACCCCGAGAATAGTCACGTGATTCCAGCCTTAATTCGTCGCTTCCATGAGGCTAAAGCGAATAGAAATCCGGAAGTTGTTATTTGGGGTTCAGGGTCGCCAATGCGTGAGTTCCTGTATGTAGATGACATGGCCACGGCGAGTGTATACGTGATGAATTTAGACAAAAGCATATATGACCAAAAAACAGAGCCCATGTTGAGTCATATCAATGTTGGATTTGGTTCTGATGTGACGATTAAAGAACTGGCCCAGAGAATTTCTGCGGTAGTTGGGTATCAGGGGTTGATAGGATTTGACCCCACAAAGCCTGATGGTACGCCTAGAAAGCTCATGGATAGCGGACGTTTAAATAGTTTAGGCTGGCAAGCGCAAGTGAATTTAAAGGACGGCCTTACCAAGGCCTATCAAGATTATTTAGCAAATAGTGAAGTATTAAGGAAATAGAATAATGGTCAAACAAAAAGTTGCATTAATCACGGGTATTACCGGCCAAGATGGGTCTTACTTGGCAGAGTTCCTGCTAGAAAAAGGCTACATGGTGCATGGTATTAAACGCCGTGCCAGTTCACTGAATACCCAGCGGGTCGATCACATCTATCAAGATCCGCACATTGAGAACGCTCACTTTAAATTGCATTACGGTGACTTAAGTGACACCAGTAACTTAATTCGTATCGTCCAAGAAACGCAACCGGATGAGATTTATAACCTAGGTGCGCAGAGTCATGTTGCGGTGAGTTTCGAGAGCCCTGAATATACGGCGGATGTTGACGCCTTAGGTACGTTAAGATTGTTAGAAGCCATCCGCATTCTAGGCCTTGAAAAAAAAACGCGTTTCTACCAAGCATCCACCTCTGAGCTTTATGGCCTAGTACAAGAAATACCACAAAAAGAAACCACGCCTTTCTATCCACGCAGCCCTTACGCCGCGGCCAAGATGTATGCCTATTGGATTACGGTGAACTACCGTGAGGCCTATGGCATGTATGCATGTAATGGCATCTTGTTTAATCATGAGAGCCCGCGTCGTGGGGAAACATTTGTGACACGTAAAATTACTCGTGGTCTTGCAAATATCGCTCAGGGTTTGGAGTCTTACATCTACATGGGTAACTTAGATGCGCTCCGAGACTGGGGTCATGCTAAAGACTACGTGCGCATGCAGTGGATGATGTTGCAGCAAGACACCCCCGATGACTTTGTGATTGCAACTGGTGTGCAATATAGTGTCCGTCAATTTGTTGAGTGGTCGGCGGCAGAGCTTGGGGTTACATTGAAATTTGAGGGTCGTGGTGTAGATGAGACCGCGACAGTAGTCTCTATTGTTGGGGAAAATGCACCCGCGTTAAAGGTGGGGGATGTAATTGTGAGGATTGATCCGCGTTACTTCCGTCCGACTGAAGTGGAAACCCTGTTAGGCGATCCCGCCAAAGCCAAGCAAAAATTAGGCTGGGTGCCAGAAATTACGGTGCAGGAGATGTGCGCGGAGATGGTAGTCAGCGACTTAGCAAAGGCTAAGCAGCACGCTTTACTTAAAAGCCACGGCTTTAATATTAATGTTAGTTTGGAGTCTTAAATCTTGAAAATCGCCATCGCCGGAACCGGCTACGTCGGACTATCCAACGCCATCCTGCTCGCCCAACACAATGAAGTTGTTGCGCTCGACATCGTCCCTGAAAAGGTCGAGATGCTCAACCGCAAGCAATCACCCATTGAAGATGCCGAGATCGAAGACTACCTGACCAACAAGCCCCTCAACTTCAAGGCCACGCTGGATAAGCACGAGGCTTACACCGGGGCCGATTATGTCATCATCGCCACCCCCACCGACTACGACCCCGAGACCAACTACTTCAACACTAGCTCGATTGAGTCGGTGATTCAGGATGTGCTTCGCATCAACCCGCAGGCCGTGATGGTCATCAAATCCACCGTCCCCGTGGGTTATACCGCCAAGATGAAAGAGAAATATCAAACAGCACCATCATTGCGAGAAGGCCATGCCGACGCGGCAAGTCAGACCTCAGTCCTAAGCACTAAGACCTCAGACCTCAGACCTCAGCACTCTATTAACCTCATTTTCTCCCCTGAATTCCTGCGCGAAGGTAAAGCGCTGTACGACAACTTGCACCCTTCGCGCATCGTCGTAGGCGAGCGTTCAAAACGTGCAGAAACCTTTGCCAACCTGCTGCAGCAAGGCGCCATCAAGAAAAAAATCCAGGTGCTGTTAACCGATTCCACTGAGGCCGAGGCGGTCAAACTCTTCGCCAATACCTATCTTGCCATGCGGGTGGCCTACTTCAATGAATTGGACACCTACGCTGCCACACACGGGCTCGACACCAGGCAGATCATTCAGGGAGTCAGCCTTGATCCCCGCATCGGAGACCACTACAATAACCCCTCGTTCGGCTATGGTGGCTACTGTCTGCCCAAAGACACCAAACAACTCCTTGCCAACTATCAGGATGTCCCGCAGAGCCTGATTCACGCCATCGTCGAGGCCAACAGCACTCGCAAAGACTTCATCGCCGACAGCATCCTCAAGCGCAAGCCCAAGATCGTAGGTATCCACCGCCTAATCATGAAAAGCGGCTCAGACAACTTCCGCGCCAGCAGTGTGCAGGGCATCATGAAACGCATCAAGGCTAAGGGCGTTGAAGTCATCGTGTACGAGCCCGCGCTCAAAGAGCCCGAATTCTTCCACTCCAGAGTGGTGAATGATCTGACGCAATTCAAACAACAAGCGGATGTCATCGTCGCCAACCGCATTACCGATGATATTCTTGACGTGGCAGACAAGGTCTATAGCCGCGACCTGTTCGGGAAGGATTAAGCAACCTATGTGCGGAATTGCAGCAATATTTGTTTATCAAGATAATGGCATCGCTGTTAACCAAAGCGAGTTACTCCGTATGCGTGATTACATGATTAATCGCGGGCCGGACGGTGCGGGCATATGGCTGGATGAGAAAGCGCGTATCGGATTTGCGCATCGACGTTTGTCCATTTTGGACTTGACTGAAAATGGTGCACAGCCAATGAGCACCCCGGACAGCCAATTACGCATTGTCTTTAATGGTGAAATCTACAATTACCGAGAATTACGAAATCACCTGCAGGCGAAGGGGCATGTCTTTTTCTCCGGCACCGATACCGAGGTTCTGCTCTATGCCTACCGGGAATATGGGGAGGCTATGGTGGATCACCTGCGAGGGATGTTTGCCTTCGCCATCTGGGACGAAAAAAAGCGCGGGCTTTTTCTGGCGCGCGATCATTTCGGAATCAAGCCGCTTTATTATCACGATGACGGCAGGACGCTTTGTGTTGCTTCCCAAGTCAAGGCCATTTTGGCGGGAGGGCGTATCGATGAGCAACCCGAACCTGCGGGGCATGTCGGCTTTTTTCTGTGGGGGAACGTACCCGAACCGTACACCCTCTACCGCAATCTATTTGCCCTGCCGGCCGGACATACTCTTTGGATAGACCAAAGTGGGCCGCGTGTGCCACACAAGTATTTCGATGTCGCGGAGGAATTGGGCAAGGCGGCTGATACAAAAATCGAAGGCTATGCTGCGGAGATTCTAAAAGACGCACTGCGCGACAGTGTCAAACACCATCTCATTGCCGATGTGCCGGTGGGTGTTTTCCTCTCATCCGGTCTGGATTCGGCTACCTTGACGGCTCTCGTGTCGGAAGAGATAAACCAACTTCATGCGGTCACGCTGGGTTTCGACGAGTACAGAAACACATCGAACGATGAAGTTCCCTTGGCGCAGAAGGTCGCGGCGCACTATGGCTGCAACCACCATGTTTCGAATATTTCCCGGCACGATTTTGATGAGGAACTGCCTGCGATACTTCATGCCATGGATCAACCTAGCATCGACGGCGTCAACACATATTTTGTCGCTCGCGCGGCGCGGTGCGCGGGCTTGAAAGTGGCGCTCTCCGGTCTTGGAGGAGATGAACTGCTGGGCGGATACCCGAGCTTTCGCCAGATACCCAAACTTGTTTCTAGAATTCAACCTGTTTCCCGAATGCATGGATTGGGTCGATTCATGCGCATCGTTTCCGCTCCCTTAGTCAAGCGAAGTGCTTCTCCCAAGTACGCCAGCATGTTCGAATATGGCGGCAGCTACGGTGGCGCTTATCTGCTGCGCAGGGGATTGTTCATGCCCTGGGAATTGCCGCAGTTCCTGGACAGCGAACTCGTGAGGGAAGGCTGGGCAAAGCTCCAGCCCATCGTCCGGCTAGACGAATGGCTGAAGCCCGTCGGTTCGCCGCATGCAAAAGTGGCCGCGATGGAAATGTCCCTGTATATGCGCAACATGCTGTTGCGCGATTCCGATTGGGCAGGCATGGCACACTCGCTAGAGATACGGACGCCCATGGTTGATATCGCTTTGTTTCGCGCGCTCGCGCCTTACCTGTCCGACCCTATCAATACGCCCGCCAAGAGCCACCTCGGAGGCGTGCCGAAGCGATTGTTGCCGGATGAAATACTCAACCGGCCTAAAACGGGATTCTCCATTCCGGTGCGCGAATGGCTGGGAGAGAAAGGGGCCGTTGGCGGCCAACGCGGGTTGCGCGGGTGGAGTCTTAGAATCAACGAACCAAAGTCTATATATGCAGGAACGGCTTTAGTCGCGAAAACAAATTTTGAAAGGGTGGGAAATGGCTAAAGGATACAGAAAAAGAGTCCTGGTGACTGGCGGAGCAGGTTTTCTGGGTTCGCATCTGTGCGAGCGGTTGCTGGCGGATGGGCACGATGTACTCTGCGTGGATAACTTCTATACCGGCACCAAGGACAACATTGCCCGCCTCCTAGATAACCCCTGCTTCGAGGTGATGCGCCACGATGTGACATTCCCCCTCTATGTGGAAGTGGACGAAATCTACAATCTGGCGTGTCCTGCATCTCCCATTCATTACCAGCACGACCCGGTGCAGACTACCAAGACCAGTGTGCATGGGGCATTCAACATGTTGGGGCTGGCCAAGCGAGTTAAGGCAAAAATACTCCAGGCATCCACCAGCGAAGTCTATGGCGACCCGATCGTGCATCCGCAAACGGAAAGCTATTGGGGTAATGTCAATCCCATCGGCACGCGCTCCTGTTACGACGAAGGCAAGCGTTGCGCAGAAACCTTGTTTTTCGATTACTACCGCCAGCACAAGCTGCGCATCAAGGTGGGGCGCATCTTTAATACTTATGGGCCGCGCATGCACCCGAACGACGGGAGGGTGGTGTCGAACTTCATTGTTCAGGCACTGAAGAACGAACCCATAACCCTCTATGGCGACGGCAATCAATCCCGCTCGTTCTGCTACGTGGACGACCTGATTGAGGCCTTCGTGCGCCTTATGGGTACGCCAGATGATTTCACCGGCCCGATGAATCTCGGTAATCCAAACGAATTCACCATACGTCAACTGGCAGAAACGGTAATAGAGCTTACGGGTTCACACTCAAAACTGACCTTTTTGCCGCTGCCGTCGGATGATCCCAGGCAGCGCCAGCCTGATATCACTCTGGCGCGCGAGATGCTAGGATGGGAGCCAACTACCGTTTTACGCGACGGTCTGATCCGAACCATCGGATATTTTGACCAGTTGCTGCAGTTGAAACCGACGACTAGGCAACACGAGGCATGAGCGATTACATTCAATATGGCTGCGGATGGACTGCTCCAGCAAGTTGGCGGAACTTTGATGCCTCGCCCACACTGCGCTTTGAGCGCTTGCCAATTGCAGGGAAGCTTTACACAAAAAATCATGCACGATTCCCTGAAAATGTGGGATATGGAGATATTGTTAAAGGGTTACCTGTTCAACCTGAATCCTGTATAGGTGTGTATTGCTCACATGTACTCGAACATCTGTCATTGGAAGATTTTCGAAAAGCGTTGAAGAATACATACTGCCTTTTAAAAAAAGGCGGGGTATTCCGGCTGGTCTTACCCGATTTGGAATATTCGATTAAAAAATATCTCAACGACCCATCCGAGGATGCCGCACTTATCTTTATGAGAGAAACTTCTCTTGGACAAGAAAGAAGAAGTTGGGGTTTAAAAGGGGTCATTTTCTCATTGCTTGGGAATAGCCAACATCTTTGGATGTGGGACTATAAATCTATTGAATCCGAACTTAGGAGGGCGGGGTTTGTTGAAATCAGAAAGGCTCGATTTGGGGATTCTGTCGATCCTTTGTTTGGAGATGTGGAAGAAAAGGGTAGGTGGGAAAACTGCCTGGGTGTGGAATGCCTAAAATGAGGTTGCTCGTTGTAGGTCATACCTACCTTACCGTATTTGCCCAGCGCAAATACGTGGAAATGAAGCGGCAGTGCGAAGGCCTTGAGCTGAGGATACTGACGCCACGTGCGATCCCCCATGTCTTCATGCGTTACACGCGTAAGCTTGCGCCTGAACTCAATTCTGAGGAGGTTGTTGATATTCGTGAGTTTTTCGGCCATTCCCACATGTCATATATTCTCGACCCGTTCCGGTTCGCCAAGTTGCTTAAGGAGTTTCAGCCGGATCGTGTTCATATCGAGGAGGACCCTTATTCAGCGGTGGGAGTCGAAGCAGTGTTTTTAACCCGGCTTATATGCCCATCGGCAAAAATCAGCTTTTTTATTTGGGATAACCTTGCTAGGGTGCCGCGCTTTCCGCTCAACGTCATTAAGTGGAAATTAAACCGGTATTCATTGAGCAAGGCCGATCTGGTCGTGTGCGGGAATAAAGATGGAGAGGTGCTGTTGCGCGAGAGAAAAGGATACAAGGGACGAACGGCCGTGTTGCCGCAGATGGGGCTCAACCCCGATCCATATGTAAACCCGCAAACCAGCACGATTAGAAATGAACTACTTATACCGGCAGATATTCCCCTGATTGGTTTTGTGGGGCGGCTGATTCCGGGGAAGGGTGTCAGCCTGCTGCTCGAAGCACTTCACCAGCTCAAGGATATTGAATGGCGTGTATTGATCCTTGGTTCTGGCCCGCTCGAAAGTGAAATAACCAACAAGTGGCAAGAAATATTCGGTGATCGGCTTATTTATCGCAAGGCTGTGCCACATGCGGATGTTCCCGCTTATATGAGAGCGATGAATGTCTTTGTTTTGCCTTCATATACAACGCCGGTGTGGAAGGAACAGTTCGGTCTTGTGTTGGCAGAAGCGATGCTGGCGGGCGTACCCTGCATCGGTTCGTCCTCCGGTGCCATTCCGGATGTGATCGGCCCGGGTGGTTTGGTGTTCAAGGAAAAGGATGTCGACGATCTGGTGCGTACCCTTGAGCGACTTCTGCTTGATGTGGATCTGCGGAAATCGTTGGCAGAAAATGCCCAAAGTTTCGCGCTGCAGAACTACACTCATGCGACTGTGGCAGCAGAATATTTGAAACAATGGGGATTCATTGAATTCAAGTCATAAATTAATGGATATTTCCGAATAAAATGCGAATTTTATTACTGATATCTGATGCATTTGGCGGACATGGCGGTATTGCCCAGTACAATCGCGATCTGCTTTCGGCACTTTCCGCAATCCCCGACGTTGAAGAGGTTGTGGCCATACCGCGCTTTTCTCCCCTGCCCGTTGGGAATTTTCCGCCGAAAATTGCCTACCATGTTGAAGGAGTTGGTGGAAAAGCGAAATACGTCCGAACCGTATTTAAGGTTTTACGAGGACGATTTGATCTCGTGATTTGCGGACATATCAACCTGTTGCCTTTGGCGTGGCTGGCAAGTATCAAGTCGCATGCTCCATTGGCGCTATTGGCTTTTGGAATTGATGTTTGGCAACCCCATAAAACTATGCTGACCAGGATGCTTCTGCGTTCTGTCGATACCGTATGGGCAGTGAGCGAGATCACGCGGGACAAGATGGTGGCGTGCTCGAAGATTAGTATCGAGCGGTTTCATATATTGCCAAATGCAATAACGCTCGACAGATATGGGATAGGATCTAAAGATGTTACTTTAGTCGCGCGCTACGGCTTGAGTGAGCATAGGCATAAGGTAATGATGATTCTTGCTCGTCTTGCAAGCGCAGAGCGCTACAAGGGGGTGGACGAGCTGCTCGAACTCATGCCTGATTTACTGGCGCGTGAACCTGAACTAGTCTTCCTAGTGGCGGGTGACGGTGACGACCGTCCGCGTTTCGAAGAGAAAGCAAAGGCATTGGGAATTTCCGACCGGGTGATATTTACCGGTTACGTGTCCGAACTGGAGAAAGCAGCACATCTTCGTTTGGCGGACGCTTTTGTGATGCCTGGTCGCGGCGAAGGGTTCGGTTTCGTCTTTCTGGAGGCAATGGCCTGCGGTGTGCCAGTTGTTGCCAGCACCTTGGATGGCAGTCGTGAGGCTGTGAGGTTTGGCAAGCTGGGTCAGCTAGTTAATCCCGACGATCGAACTGAATTAGTGAAGGCGATTATCCGAGCAATACATACCGAAAAGGGCATACCTAAGGGACTGGACTACTTTTCATTCGCCAACTTTCAGGAGCGATTGCAAGCCTTAGTGATTGAAATGATGTAGCGTCATATTGGAGGCGGTTTGCCATAAGCAATTGACTGAAATTGTGCCATAATTCAACTCGCTGTTGATGTTTGAGTAATCTGGAGGTCTATAAGATGGGTTTAACCGGTATCAAGTCGCGGAAAATGGGAATTGGAATTCTCGGATACGGTCGTTTTGCCAACAAATGGCTGCGAGATGCGATTCCAAACAGCCGCCAAGCGCGATTAGTTTCTATTCAAGTCCGTTCGCGATCAATTCAAATGCCGGGTGTTACAACCTACACCGATATTGATGACCTTTTGGCTGATCCTCAAGTTGATGCGGTTTATGTAACATCCCCGAATGAGTTTCACGAGGAGCATGTTTGCCGAGCACTTGAAGCCGGAAAGCATGTGCTTTGTGAAAAGCCGATGGCCGTCCTGCCAGAACAGGGGCTCCGCATGATTGAAGCTGCTCGACGCCATCGACGCTATTTGGCGGTGGGACATATGCTGCGCTTTTCTCCTGCATTGAGGCAGATCAAAGCGCTGCTGCACAAAAATGCGATAGGCAAGCTGCTTTACGCGCGAGCAGACTTCTCTTATCGCATCAACAGTGAAATGCGCACGTGGGTTAATGACAGTTCGATTGCTGGCAGAGGGGTTTTGCTCGACGGTGGAATTCATTGTCTCGACAGTATCCGCTATCTGATCGATTCGCAATCGTGGTCGGTGCAGGGGTGTGTTATCCAGCCAGCGGGTTTGCCTGTCGAAACGAGCGTAGCTTGCCTTCTCGAGTCTGCCGAGGGTGTGGGCGTTCATCTAAGTGCGCATTCCGATGCGCCCTACCGGAACAGTCTGGAAATTATAGGAAGTGGCGGGCGCATCAAGCTGGAAGGGTTTACGCGCTGCATGGGCAAGGCATCGTTTGAAGTTGAATTGGAGCGATCAGGGAAAACTCATTCCGTTGCCAATGTGATCGATATTAGCCGGGTTTATGAACGTCAGATCGATGCTTTCTGCAGCATGGCCAGAAAGAATCCGATAGATGATCAGAGTGCACTGAATGGTTTAAAGAATATCGAAATTATTCAAGCCTTATATCTGCGAGGCGCTGCGAATTCATAAGCTCGGCGTCATTCCGCCGAGAACAAATATATCAATTTTTATAAAGGATATTAGCAATGCAAAATAAATTCTGCCGTATGTGCAGGGGGAGCGATCTGACGAAGTTTCTGGATCTGGGATGCACTCCACCTGCAGATCAGTTCAAACGGGAAGAGCAGCTTCTTGAGCCGGATATTTACTATCCGCTTGACGTGTTCATCTGCAACCATTGTGGCCTGGCGCAACTGGGACATATCGTTTCTCCGGAAATCCTTTATCGGAATGACTATCCTTATGAATCTTCAACCACCAAGGCGGGGCAAAAGCATTTTTTCAAGTTCGCCCAATCAGTTACCGAAAGGCTTCAGCTCGGGGCAAACGATCTTGCAGTTGATATCGGAAGCAATGTCGGTGTTTTGTTGAGCGGCTTCAAGGAAGCGGGGGTGCGAGTACTTGGCGTTGATCCTGCCGCCAATATTGTTCGCATTGCTGAAAAGCGGGGAATTGAAACCATCAACGAATTCTTTAACCTGCCCACTGCACAGATGATCGTAAGGGAAAAGGGCAAAGCGTCGGTGATTACGGGTACAAATGTATTTGCTCATGTGGATGATCTGCATGCGTTTATGCATGCAGTCGAGCTACTTCTGAATGAGAAAGGTGTCTTTATTTTCGAGGCTCCGCATTTTATGCATCTGATTGAATCGTTGGAGTACGACACGATTTATCATGAACATCTTTCCTATCTTTCATTGACCCCATTGATCCCATTTTTCAAGCAGTTTGGAATGGAGGTTTTTGACGTTGAGCAAGTGGATATTCACGGAGGGTCGTTCCGAGTCTTCATTTCTCGTTTGAATCAACGTGAAATCATGCCCGCCGTCAGTGAGATGCTTGATGCCGAGAAGCAAATGAATCTTCACTCCTTGTCGGTTTTGCAGGATTTCGCGAACAGGGTCGAAAAAAACCGCAACGACATCACGTGGCTTCTTGCAAGCCTTCGTCATGAAGGTAAAAGTGTTGTTGGCGTCAGCGCGCCGGCCAAAGGAATGACGCTTTTGAATTATTGCGGGCTGGGTAGGCATTACCTGGATTTTGTCACTGAGAAATCTCAGCTGAAAATTGGCCGGTTCACCCCCGGAACCAGGATCCCGATTTTCTCCGATGACGCACTTTTGGAAAGGCAACCTGATTATGCGTTGTTGCTGGCCTGGAACTTCGCAGATGAAATCATGGACAATTTAAAAGAGTACCGGAAGGCCGGAGGTAAATTTATAATCCCTATCCCATCCCCCAGAATTGTTGATTAAGGAGAATTAGATGCTAAAAACAAGACCAAAATGTAATTTTAAAGATGAACGTGGTGAAATCACGGATATTTTCTCCAATGAGCCCGTTGAACATGTGACACTGATTACCTCCAAAAAGGGCGCGGTTAGAGCCAACCACTATCATAAAGAGACAGTGCAGTTCAATTACGTCATATCCGGGCGTATACAGTTATTGACGCAGAATCCAGGGGAAAAGGTCCAATCAACCATTTTGGAGTGCGGCGATTTGGCGGTGACCCCCGCTGGCGAGAGTCATGCTTTGATTGCCCTTGAAAATTCGACTTTCATGGTGTTTACGCGTGGGCCTCGTGGAGGCATGGATTACGAAAAAGATACTTTTCGATTGCTAACACCTTTGAAGGTGGAAGATTGAGAATGTTACGGGCATGACATTTTCTGCCTACCGGCAGCGTGCATATCAGAGCTATCTGACTACGCAAGATGCGGACGCGATTCTGAAAACCTTTCAGGCTAGGTTGCCTTACCTGCGTCATACGATCAAACGTTGGGTTCCAGCCGACCGCAATATTTCAATTTTCGATATTGGTTGCGGGTCATAGCGCTTTGATTTATGCGCTGCATCGGGACGGATATTTGTATATGTGCGGCATAGACGGATCTTCCGAGCAAGTCGAAGCGGCTCACGGACTCGGATTGTCGCAGGTGCAGCAGGGGGACCTTTTTCAGTACTTGAGTCCACCGCACAGTTTGAGTGGTTATCGCCTATGACGTACTTGAGCACTAGACGAAGGACGAGGTGATGCAACTCATTGATCACATATATCGCGTTCTGCGACCCAGCGGACGTTCGCTGACTCATGTACCCAATGGGGGTGGGGTTTTAGGTGTTAGTATGCGCTATGCCGATATTACTCATGAACTGGCTTCACATCTCAAAGTCTCCGGCAAATTGGATGTCTCGTCGGCTTTTCCGGTTTTCACTTCGAGGAAGATCGTCTCGTGGTGCATGGATTGAAAAGCGCTGTTCGCTTGGTTTTATGGATGATTCTTCGTATCTATTTTCGCCTCATCTACATCGCGGAAACGGGGGAAATGGTAGCATCACATACTTACGCAGAATATTTTGGCGGTAATCGTTCGCTGAGCGCGGATAATCGCTATGGTCGTCTCCGTTTTTTCGCTGAGCATCGGCGATGCGATTAGCCTGGAGAAGATCTTCTTTGTTAGGAATTTTTGATGGAAGAGCCATGACGCAGTCTGTTGCGAAGCCTTATGCCGACACCCGTTCGGCGGCGATATTAACAGTATTGTCTGTGCCCAGTTCGCTATTAGGTTTACGACCGTTTAATTTGAGAAGAGAGAGAGGAATGTTGCGGCGCTACCAAGGAGAATCGGCGAATCCTCTGCCGACACTGCGGCAAAGTGAAGCGAGAGAACTCGATTTCCTTGCCAACAATTTTCTGTGCGTCGGTTAAACAAGCGTGTGTTTGCAATAATGAATTATTCTTCCCAGCCCGTGAATTATGGTAATAGCTAAGCGCTTTTCGTACTATGTGGCATCCAAACTAGCAATCGTCTTTGGACAATTTCTTTTGCTGCCTATTGCGGTAGCTCAACTAGGTGTTGCTGGTTATGGGGCGTATAACCTGATGCTGCAAGGTGCAATGTTAATCAGTCTTATTGCGCTTCAGGCTGTTGCACAGACGATTGTTCGAGAACATGAATTAATTATTCGAGAATATGGGGCGGATGGGGCATATTCGAACGGGCTTAGTATCGTTGCGGTAAGTCTGCTTATTGCATCCATTATAATTATAATACTCGCCGACGAGATTGCATCGCAATTTCGTTTATCAGTCAAACAGGTATGGCTTATTATCGCAATGAGCCTGGCAACGTCCCTAATTGGTTTGAAGCAGGCCATAATCTTTTCAAGCAACTTTTCAGCCTATTGTAAATCGGACGTGGTTCAGCCATTAAGCGTGATTATATTCTCAATATGGATTGCAGTATTTTTTCCTAGCGTAGAGACGTATGCAATTGTCTATACTATAGCCACTGTAATAATTTCAATTGCCATGTTCAGATTGCGGTATAAGTTAAAGAACTTACGTGGAAACTTGACAAAGTTTGCTGGATTGGTCCGCACTTATGGGCTACCCTTAATGCTGGGTGAAATATTTGGGTGGATCATAAGCGTCAGTGACCGCTTCCAAATAGCGGCTCAATTAGATTTGGTGCAAACGGGAACGTATGCTTCAGCTTATCAACTTTTTGTGATGCCAATAGCGTTGTTGGGGGTGGCGACGGTTATGCAGTCTGTCGTGATGTCATGTAATGTCGATGAATACCGTGCGCGCATGGAAAAATCGGCTACCCTAACATTTATGATCTCTTGCGCTTATCTGCTGGGCGTTCTGTTGCTTGGTGAATATTTATTTTCTACGATATTTAGAGGTAAAATGAATATTGATTTGTCATTTATCCTCGTTCTCGCAAGCGCAGGGGTTGCATATTCTTTCTATCATTTAGAACTCATTTCGGGGAAATACGCACGCAAGACAGGTGTTATTTTATTTGCGCAGGCATGTGGTGGAGTGGTGGTGCTGGTGGGCAATTGGTTGCTCTTGCCAATCATGGGCATTATGGCGGCAGCTATAACATCTTTATTAGCGTACATCCTCCAAGTGATAATCTTGAGATTAATGGTTGATGATATTTATCACTTTCGTTATTTTAGTTTTCAATCAAGCATTGAAATACTATCCCGATTATCCGTTTATCTTTTAAAACTGAGGAAAAATATTTTATGACGCATTTGTCGAGATACTGAGTAAATCACAGTGACATTAGAAATTATTATCACCTGCATTTCCTTGTTGCTTTGTGTGCCGTCCATAGTTATCGCTTATAAAACAAAAAGTATTTTAGGTACGGTACACCTTATTTGTGTAGTGATTTTTATCCAGTTACTACACTTGCTGAATTTGCTATCAGGTGTGGTGGATATCGAACATTTTGGTATCGAAATTTATATAGCTTCGCACGTTATTTGGATTATTTACTCGTGGCTATTTTGCTTTGGTTTGGTTCTTGGTAGAAAAATATTCGCTGACAAAAAGCTATTTGATATCGTAGTTAAAACACCAGATGGATGGCTTATCGCGGCATTCCTATCTTGGGTTGGTTTTAAGCTATACCTTACTTCAATTTATGGGGTGAATGCATTTTCAACCTATCGCTCCCTTGGTGGTGTTGAAAGCCTCATTTTTAAGTTTGCTTGGTGGGAGACCGGAATAGATAGCTATCTTGCCTCATTTGCAGTGGGCGCATGCGTGGTCTATATGGTCAAGGCGATATCTATCCCCGGTTATTGGAAAAAACTTCAGGTATCTTTGTCGTTATTAGCGTTCACCTTGCCATATATTGTGGCCCTAGAATCCAATATTGGTTCGCGTCGCTTTATTTTGTTAATGGCTATTATAGGAACAGTCATTTTATTGACTCGCAGGAAGATAAGTCTGGATATATTAAGACCCAAGCAATTATTTAATTATTCTTTGTTAGGTTTTTTTGTTCTATTTTTTTCATATTACTATCAATCTGTTAGATCGAACTATTTAGACTTTGAAATCGCAAGTAGATTAACTTCAGGCAATATGGCAGAAACCGTTCAAGGTGTCGTGATGACAATTATTCCCAAGTTCGATGACAATATTTCAGCTGAAAAACCAGCAACTTTACGAGAAGGCCCCTTTGAATTAACTCAGGGGGTCGTCAATGCACTTTATAATAACGAAATTGGAATATTGGGAGGCGAAATTACTGCTGCCTCGTTCGCAACAGCTGTTCCACGAGTAATTGCGGGTGAAGGAAAAATTGTTCGTAAAACGGATGATATTATTGCGGAGCGTTTTACGCTTTGGCCTAGTGGTGAGTATCTTATTGTGGATTTACCTACAAGCTTGCCTACGATTTTTCTAGCAGATTTTGGACTTCTTGGAAGTTTGATGGCACCTTTGGCAATGTTGTTAGGTTTTTTTATTGTTAATTGGATAGCTAAAGTTGAAGTATTAAATGCACCGCCTTGGAATATGCTCTGGATGTCTATATTATTTCAGTTTTCAGTAGGTGTCGAATTTGACTTGACTGGACTGCTCGCTAATATAAGAGATGCATTGATTTTGTGCCCTTTAGCGTACTTAACATGGGTAGTAGGAAAGTATATGGTTGTCCAAAAGCATGGAACATTTGCAGACGCATCCGGAAAGTTTTTTCGCCAACCACCCACTGCGAGATTGTCAGATTGACTATTTTCGTACGCCATTCAACTATTTTGGCATTTGATACTTCTTGTCCAACTGCATTAGGCGCTGTATAAAAATCCTCCACATCACACCCACTTATTATCCTGCCACCTACTGGGGGGGGCCAATCTTCTCCGTTTACGCGCTGAATAATGCGCTTGCACGCCTGTCCGATGTAACACTCACGGTGCTTACCACGGATTCTGCGGGTCCGCAGATGGAGGATCGCTTGGACCAAACCAGACTAAATGGGCTGTATCCCAATCAGGAAGTTATCATGGCCCGGCGCGTAGCGGGAGCGTGCGTGTCGTTCGAGTTGCTGCTGAAGCTGCCAGTGCTTGTGCGCCGGGCTGATGTGGTGCATCTAACGGCTGCCTATTCTTTTCCCACCATCCCTACGTTGGTGCTTTGCCGTATTTTCAATAAGCCGCTAGTATGGTCGCCACGAGGAGCCATACAGGATGCACATGAGTGGGAAGGCACCAAGCGAAGGCTACTTAAGCGATTGTGGGAAAGGCTATGCAATATTCTCATTCGACCCGGCAGGGTTGTTGCACACACGACTGCTGAACGGGAGCGAATTGCAACTCAGGAAAGATTGTCACGCGCAACTGCCATGATCGTGCCTAATGGTGTCGATGTGCCCGGCATATTCCCAACGCGGGATTGGCTTCCCGATGGAAAGTTGCGATTAATGTATCTAGGTCGTCTTTCGCCAAAAAAAGGGATCGAAAATCTGCTTGAGGCTATAAGCCTTCTCAAAGATCCCAGCGTTTCGCTCACCGTCTACGGTGCGGGTGATGTTGCCTATACTGCAAGTCTGAAAGAGCTTGCGGGTCGGCTTGGTCTCCTCGGAAGGTCGGTATTTTTTGTCGGGAACGTCAATGGCGAGGCCAAGAGTGAAGCTTTTTATACTGCGGATGCATGTGTTGTTCCCTCTTATACAGAAAATTTCTGCATGGTGGTTGCGGAAGCCCTGGCCCATGGGATGCCGGTAATAGCCAGCCATGGTACGCCGTGGGCTGATGTTGAGAAAAACCAGTGCGGGCTTTGGGTGGAAAACAGCCCGGATTCGCTTGCTCAGGCAATTATCCAAATTCGTGCCATGGACTTGCCGGAAATGGGGCAGCGCGGTAGGGATTGGATGGCTCGTGAGTATTCATGGGATGCTCTAGCCGAAGATATGATGGGGATCTATCGATCCCTTTTTTCTCGTTGAACTCTTGAGGATTATATGACAGATAACAATAATATTGTTTCAGATTATGGGTGGGATAATGATGAACCGAAGTGTTCACAAGTGTATTTGTCCAAGCCAATTGTCGAAACTTTACGTGACTTGAAGGCCAAAAGGATACTCGACTTGGGTTGCGGGAATGGTGCGTTAAGTCATTACCTGCAAAGCGAGAGGTTTAGTGTTGTCGGTTGCGATGCCGACCAGGGGGGGGTAGAGATGGCGCTGATGGGTAAGTCCGGGGCGGAGTTCAGATTGGCCTCTGTTTACGAATCGCCCAATGTCCTGGGTGAAACTGGTTTCGATGCGGTGATTTCGACAGAAGTTATCGAGCATCTGTTTCTTCCAGCGGCGCTTCCTCGCTTTGCGCGCGGGGTGTTAAAGCCGGGCGGTCATCTGGTTGTTACCACGCCTTACCATGGTTACATCAAGAACTTGCTGATTTGTCTGGCCGGGAAATGGGATAGTCACCATACCCCATTGTGGGATGGCGGCCATATCAAATTCTGGTCGTACCATACGCTATCTGCCTTGCTTCACGCTAACGGCTTTGATATAGTCGGATTCAAGGGGGCTGGTCGAGTTTATGGGTTATGGAAAAGCATGGTAGTAACCGCCAGATTGCGTGATTGAGGCTACAACATGAAGCAACAAATTGATTTGAATGACATACACAGTGCCGCGGCCATGATTGCTGATCTGACAGTTATAATCCTGACGTACAACGAAGAAAAGCACATCGAGCGCTGTATTCGCAGTGCATTTCAAATTGCCAGTCGAATGTTTGTAGTGGATTCCTTTTCCACGGATCAGACTGTTGCTATTGCGCAGTCCCTTGGAGCGCAGGTGTGGCAGCACGAATTCAGGAACCATGCGGCTCAACTCGCCTGGGCGCTTGAAAATCTGCCTATCGATACCGGATGGGTGATGCGGGTGGACGCGGACGAGGTAATCGACCCTGCACTGGCCGAGGAAATGCGGGGAAAATTGTCTTCGGTTTGCGCAGGTACTAACGGATACCTTGTTTATCGGCTTGTTTGCTTCGAGGGAAAAGTGATACGTCATGGGGGTGTTTCTCACTGGGTGCTCAGGCTGTGGCGCAAGGGAATGGCGAAAGTAGAGCAGCGCTGGATGGACGAACACATGGTGCTCAAGAGTGGAGACACGGAACGTCTCAAGGGCGAATTTCTCGATGACAATCTTAACAATATCGCCTGGTGGACGAATAAGCACAATAGCTATTCGACCCGAGAAGCGATCGACCTCTTGAACAAAAAATACAGATTTTTGTCGGTTGCCGCCGACAGCAGTGCTCTTACGTGTCAGGCTCGTTATAAACGATGGCTGAAGGAAAATCTTTATGCGCGTCTGCCGCTGGGGCTCGGGCATTTCTGTTTTTTATTTACCGCATGATTTTCCGCCTCGGTATCCTAGATGGAAGAGGCGGTTTTGTTTTTCATTTTTTACAGGGATTCTGGTATCGCTTTCTGGTGGACGTAAAGGTGTGGGAAGTAGAACGGAGAATGAGATCAGAAGGTATTGATTGTGTCGAGGCAATTCAACGTGAATTCGGAGTGAACCCATTATTATGAAATTTCAAGCACTCCTGAACAGGCTCGACAAACTGAGCCAAACAATGCTCTCCAGACAATTGTTGCAGGCTTTGTTTCGTCATCGCGTGCTTGCCGGCGCCGAGCATCGGCATGTTCTGTCACGCGATCTGGGAACAGTGGTGGATGTCGGCGCCAACCGCGGTCAGTTCGCCCTGGCGGTCCGCCGGTGGGCGCCGAAAGCGCACGTCATTTCGTTCGAGCCGCTGCCCGGCCCCGCATCTATTTTTCGCAGTGTATTTTTCGGTGACGATAATGTGTCGTTGCACCAGGCGGCGGTAGGGCCAGCATCCGTGAGGCAAAAGATGCATATTTCCGCCAGAGATGATTCGTCGTCGTTGTTGCCAATTTCTTCGATTCAGACAACGATGTTTCCCGGTACGGGGGAGGTCGCGACCACCGAGGTGCGTGTCGGTCCGCTCGAAGAATTCGTAAAAGCAGAAAAGTTGCGGTCGCCGTCCATGTTGAAGCTGGACGTCCAGGGTTTCGAGTATGAGGCGCTGATCGGATGCGAATCGATGCTGCCGCGTTTTGATTGGCTTTACTGCGAGTGCTCCTTTGTTGAGTTTTATTCGGGTCAAAAATTGGCGTGGGAGGTTATTGACTGGCTGGCAGCCAAGGGCTTTCGACTTGAGGGCATATTCAACCTTTCATATGACTCGAACGGCCAGACGATACAGGCGGATTTTCTGTTTCGTCGAAATGGGGTGGCGGTAGCCTCGTGAGGATACTGATTCACGGACTCAACTTCGCCCCCGAGCTCACCGGTATAGGCAAGTATACCGGCGAGCTGGCTGCGTGGCTGGCTGCGCGCGGGCATGAGGTACGGGTAGTCACCGCGCCGCCGTATTACCCGGTCTGGAAGGTGAGCGAGGGTTATAGCAACTGGTGGACTCGGGACATAGATTGCCACGTCGCTAGCGCTCCTCGCGTTGACGGGAGCTTGGTGGTTAACCGCTGCCCGCTGTGGGTGCCGCGCCAGCCCAGTGGTGCCAAGCGGCTGCTGCACCTGGCCACGTTTGCGCTCAGTTCGCTGCCCATGTTGTTGGCCCAGGTGTTCTGGCGTCCGCAACTGGTGTGGGTGGTAGAGCCGGCGCTGCTCTGCGCCCCTGGTGCCTTGTTGACGGCGCGGCTGTGCCGGGCCAAGGTCTGGCTGCATGTGCAAGATTTTGAGGTAGATGCCGCGTTTGATTTGGGGCTACTTAAGGGCCAGCGCATTCGCAAGCTAGTAGCCAGGGCCGAGCGCTGGCTATTGCGCCGCTTTGATGTGGTCAGCACCATTTCGCAGCGCATGCACCAGCGGCTGCTGGCCAAGGGGGTGGATGCCTCTAGGGCCAAGCTGGCCGTCAACTGGGTGGATATGACGCATTTTGCTAAGCCTACCATGGATGGTGGGGCCGCCTACCGGCGCGAACTGAATATCCCCGAATGCGCGGTGGTGGCGCTCTACAGCGGCAACATGGGCGCTAAGCAGGGCCTTGAAATCCTGGCGGATGCAGCAGCTAATATGGCTATAGCGCCTGTTCAGCAAGCACAGGTTGCTACTGATTTTGCAGCAGTGGTGTTTGTGTTTTGCGGCGACGGTGCGGGCCGGGTAGACCTAGTGGCGCGCTGCCAGGGCCTGCCGAATGTGCGGTTCATGGACTTGCAGCCTGCCGAGCGCCTGCCTGACCTACTGGCCATGGCCGACATCCACCTGCTGCCCCAGCGCGCCGACGCGGCAGACCTGGTGATGCCCAGCAAGCTTACCGGCATGATGGCCAGCGGTCGGGCGGTGGTGGCAACAGCACATGCTGATACCGAGCTGGGCCGTGTGGTGCTTGGTTGCGGGCTGGTGGTTCAGCCGGGGCATTCGCTGGCTTTTGCGGACGCGATCAACACGCTGGCGCAGGATGCCGCGTTGCGCACCCGATTGGGTAAAGCGGGTCGTGCTTACGCCGAGGCAAATTTGGATCGGGATGCGGTACTGGGAAGGTTTGAGGCGGAGCTAAGAAAATTATGCAATCAATCCGTAAAGAGTCATTATTGAATTGTGAATGAGCTATGAGTATAAATCAAGAACCGAAAGAGGCTTTCCCCTATAAACCTCCAACTGAGGAAATCCGCCGAATGTATCAGCATGTATTTGAGTTGAAAGAGCCGCTACCGCCGCGATTTTTCAAGATGCTGTTCGATAAACTGGCCGCTACTGTTTTGTTGCTAGTGTCCGCGCCGATTTTATTGTTGCTCAAATTGGCTTATGTGATTGAGGGTTTGCTGATTCCTGAAAACAAGGGGCCGATGTTTTTTTATTACAACGCGGTGAGCGCGGGTAAGATTGTTCCCAAGTACAAGATACGGTTGATCAAGACGAAGTGCATCGATCCAGAGGGTGCGAAACGGCACGACTGGATTGCGTATTCAGCCGAATGGACACCCGATAGCCGGACTTATGTCGGGCAGTTTGCGAAGAGGTTTTATCTGGATGAGCTGCCGCAGTTTTACAGCGTGCTCAAGGGGGATATGAGCATTGTGGGGCCTCGACCTTTGTCTATGCTGCATTATGAGCGAGACCGCGTTCAGGGGAATGTGACGCGCTTTTTGCTACGTGGTGGTTTGCTGGGCTTGGGCCATGTGAACAAAGGCACGCCAGAGATGGGCAACCCGGTGTATGAATACGAATACGTCGCTCAATACCTGAAGCGTTCATCGTTTGGGCTGCTGATGTTGGATTTGTGGATTATCTGGCGCGGGGTTATGGTAATTGTGAAGGGTGGGGGGCATTGAGCGTCACAGGTATATATTGACGAATTTCCTCAATTTTGGAGCGTCGTTAAGGGTGATATGAGTATATTTGGACCTCGACCTTTGTCAGTCGTCAAGTGATGATAAAGCTGAACCACATAGTCCAACAATCATCATGGCAGATAGTGCTGCCGTAAATTTAAAATTCCATACTTCCGTGCTCATTGCACTTACAATTTCAAACGTCATATACGTTAGGCCGTATAGTGCTATCTTTTCCCCTGCAGACTTTTGCAAATTTTTAACTAAAAGAGTGATAGGGGCAAAGAATAACAAGAGAGTCGCAACAAGACCACCAATCCCCCAAAGTACTGCGTTTGTTGTAAATTCATTATGAAACAAAGCTCCAAGGGCATATTCTCGTGTAAATTTATCAGCGAATTGAGCTATTTCTGCGTCATCAATGTGATCTTTAAATCCCTTATCTCCCCATCCCGAAAGGGGTTTGAGTTTAAAAAAGTAATAGCCCATTCTCGCAAATGAAATTCTCATGCCAACTGAAGTTGTATTGTTGTTTTGCTGGGTATGGTAACTCAGTATTTCTGTGGACATTAGATTGACTCTATCATGCACCTTTGTAGATGTTTGATACGTTACACTCAAGACTGCAATTGTTATTGTGAATGCAATCAGCAATGAAACCCATTTATTTTTTTTGATATTCACGAAAAGTAGCAAAGGTAAAACTAATGGTATTGCCATCCATCCTGTGCGACTCCCTGATTGGATTGACAGGTAAATTCCAACAGCACCACCAACAAGCTTCAGAAGCGTTAATAGCCAAGGCTCATGCTTATTTAAACGAATTGAGCAGAATGATAAGAATGCAAAAGTAATGCAGATGTGTCCAAACGAAAGTCCATCAGCAAAGTATGTACCAGAGCGTCCTGGGATGACTGTCCAGTTTGTTTGTGGTAGGTACGGCATTACTAGCCAAGTAATGATTAGTGAAATGGGTATGCTGTATTGCCATAAATTAATGACGTTTATTTTTTTCTTATAGATGTATAAGAATAGCGGAATGGCGATTAAGAAGCGTGATGGAGCGTCGTAGTATTTCCAAGCCCAGTCTTGCCGTAAGGCTTGACTAATAAACACGGCTGTAATTGGGGCAGCTAATGCCGTAATGATAATCGGTACCCACCAAGTTTTCTCTTTGGAGTCTCTTGCGCTAATTTCTGGATTATTTTTATCAAGTAACAGCAGGGTTATTGACAGTATCACTGCTAAAAAAAGAGTGGTTGACGTCCAGCCTTTTACTGTGAGGGCGAACATAGGGGCGAGCGCTAAAACGCCTAGGAGTGCATTTTCGGTATAACGTTTTGCAAGGGTGAATGCCATGGCGTGTACTTAGATTCGTTAGTTGAGTTCAGTAGTTATTATACTAATAATTATCACTTAGATCCGTACCCCCCCCCTAGATTACAATATTTATTACATCTCGTTGGTTTGAACTAGACTGGAATCCCAATCTTTTCGACATAGCGCATGACCGTATCCGCCTTTGACCAGCGACCTCTGGCCATAATTATCGGAAGACTTGCACCAGATAACAGCAAGTCCTGAGCAGCGCCCACCCTAATAGAGTGGCCGCTGATATGTCGTACAAATTCTGAATCAAACCCCGCAAGCGATGCGATGCGTTTGTAAATCCTAGACACTTGGCCCGGTGATAGCTGCTTTGTGGCCTTGTATCCTCGGTTCACACCCCTGAATATTAAGCCAGCGCCAATCTCTGCGCAGGACAGCCATCTATTAAGCGCCTCGGCTGCTACTTTACTGATGGGGATCCACCTTCCGTGTGATTCCTGGTCGGTTTTACTCTTTCTGAGGAAAATCACGGTCGAGAGGATATTGTTTTTCCTGTCGAGGAGTTGGGTGCTGATATCCTCAATCCTAAGTGATACCAATTCACTCCGTCGGCACATCGTGTCGTATCCTACCAATAGCATGGCACGGTCACGGTGACCTCTGAGCGAGTTGTCGGTACAGGCCAACATGTCATCGAGGACGTGCTTGGTGATGCCTTCAGCCTGATGGTTAAACCTGCCTAGTTGACGTTGCATCCGTCGCACGCTTAGCTTCACCTCAGATCGATTCGTGGGGTTGGGAAGTTCATTGATGTTGTGGATAGTCGAGATGCCCGCCAAGGCGCGCCTTATAGAAGAAGAGCATCTTCCTTGTTCTATGAGCTTGGTCATATACCCAGTAATGGCTTCAGGTAGGGCGGGCAGGGCGCTCTGGTTGTTGATTTCACAGAACGCCATAAAGTCTTTAAAGTCAGCCACGTAAGCTCTGATAGTAGATGGAGCATAAGCTCCGTCAATTCTCTTTATGGTGTTAGCTAAAATATCTTTAGTATTCATATTGATTTTATGTAAAAATAAACATTAATAAGGTACATATGATATTTTAAATATCAATAAAAGTCAATAATGATAACTTCTGAACAAATTAGAGCTGCACGTCAGTTGGTGCGAATAACAGCTGATCAACTAGCGAAAGCATCTGGTGTAGGTGTAGCAACGATTCGTCGCTTTGAATTAATGTCGGGAGTTCCTTCAGGGAATGCTCGTCTAGTTGAATCACTTCAGCGAGCTTTAGAAAATTCAGGTGTTGAGTTCGTTGGCACCCCCGATGACCGCCCAGGCGTCCGGCTCAAGACTACCCCATGACCATCAAGAACACCAAACGCTCAGGCGGACCTAAAACAGATGCAGGCAAGCTAGTCGCCTCACAGAACTCCCTCAAGACCGGCACTTACAGTAATGTTGCCGTGTTACCCCACGAGGACCAGGAGGAATTCAATCTGCTGGTGGACCAGTTCAACCGTGATTTTGCACCCAAGGATGTAATCGAAATCTCCCTGGTCCGTGAACTCGCGGTCATCACTTGGAAGAAATTGAGATTAGAGAAGCTAGAGCAGGGCTACTTCCTCAAGAAACTCAACGCCCCGATACTGCAGGCAGATTTTCTGGACAGTGGGTTGGGGTTTAATGATGGGCGCTATAAGTTTTGGTCGGAGGGCTTCAAGCTTAACGATGAAATCTTAGCCAAGAGCACTGAAACACTGAAGTTCATCAGACCCTTTGCTAGGCATACCATCACCACGGACCAGCTCCTGGATCTCAAAAAAAACTTCCCGTTGGCATACGAGTCCATCGTGAGCGCATTTAGGCAATACGAACCACTGTGGACCGAGGACCCGAACGTTGACGACTTAATGGACAAGACCGTGAAGGTGAAGGACAAGCCCGAGCAGTACTTCCTGCAGTTTGCCTTCGAGCAGATGATCGTCCAATACGAGGACCTGATTTGGTGTACGAAGCACGAGGACGACATCAACAACGCCATCGCCCAAGTCAAGCAAGAGCGCTTATTAAAACTCATGCAGTCCGACGACGGCCGCCGCGCCAACGACGACCTCAGCCGTTCCCTGATGCGTACCTTAAGCGAGTTCAGGAAGCACAACCACTGGCGCATCAACAACAGCCTCTTCGGCGTCGACAACATTTAGCAGGGCAGTGCAGTCATAACAATAACGAGACGCATTCTCACACTGAGAACCAGTCCGTTCTGTAAATTAAGCCATGCACGCTAATGCCGTTTCTAGACACCACTTCCCCGACTATTTGATATGATATTATCAAAAAGTCGCGACTATTTGATAAGTATGTGTAAAATAGTCGTATGAAAAGATACCTCTATCAGCAAGTTCGACATGATCTCGATAAGAAGCTCGTGGTGCTCACTGGCCCGCGCCAAGTCGGCAAGACCACACTCAGCCAACAACTGATGG
>Ga0316218_1001351_pt1 | contig 26766 bp, 26 predicted proteins | sample TBH18003metaG_FD_203634 | JGI IMG/M metagenome (GOLD analysis project Ga0316218, IMG submission 203634) | Freshwater microbial communities from Trout Bog Lake, Wisconsin, USA - TBH18003 | ecosystem: Environmental > Aquatic > Freshwater > Lake > Hypolimnion/Profundal zone | place: USA: Wisconsin...
GTCCTTGCCCGCCATCCCAGGCGAGCAGATAAAGTTCTCATGAAGATGCTTGCCCGCCACCTTCTGCTGGCCGCGCTGTTGCTGCGCGCCCTGGTGCCGTTGGGCTGGATGCCGGGATCGGCCCAGCTCGGCCAAGCGGCGTGGATCATCTGCACCACCGACGGCCAGATCCAGCATGGCGCACCGGGCAAGGACGGCACGGCCCTACAGCATCAGCCCTGCGCCTTTGCCGCCGCCCATGCCCTGGCTTCGCCCGAGGCACATCATTTCGTTGAGCCGCTGCTTCGCGCGGCGGCGCTGGACATCCTGGCGGCGCCTGCCGCCATCCGCATCGCGGCTGCGTTCACGCCGCAATCCCCCCGCGCCCCACCGCAGTCCGCCTGAAGTTGCAGTCAGAGTGCCCGCGGACCACCGCGCGCGCCGATTCATCATCTTTCAGGGGAAATCCTCATGTCTTCGCTTCATGCGCGCCTGCTTGGCTGCGCCTCGCTTGCCATTCTGTTTGCCAGCCTACCCGCCATGGCGCAGGAACTTGGCGGCAGCTTGGCGCCCGAATATGTCATCGTGACTGGCACCCGCAGCGCCGATCCCGCCGACCCGGCCAGTGCCGATGTCAGCCTTACGGCGACCAAGGCGCAGGAACAGATCAACACCGTCAATACCGAGGACATGCTGAAATACGCGCCCTCGCTGCTGGTGCGAAAGCGCCATTACGGCGATACGCAAGACCCCATCGCCACCCGCACCTCCGGCGTCGGCGCTTCGGCCCGCAACCTGATCTTCGTCGATGGCATCCTGATCTCCTCGCCCATCGGCAACAACAACACCAGCGCCAGCCCGCATTTCGGCGTCGCAGCACCGCAGGATGTCAGCCGCATCGACGTGCTCTACGGACCCTTCTCGGCCCGCTATGCCGGAAATTCGATGGGCGTGACGCTGAACATCGTCACCCGCATGCCTGACCGGTTCGAGCTTTATGCCGATGCCACCGGCGCTGTCGAAGATTTCAGCCAGTACGCCACCACCATGACGGTAGGCACCTACCAGCTGGCTGCGGGAATTGGCGACCGCTATGGCAATTTCTCCTGGCGACTGTCGGCCAATCACCTGGACTCCCAGGCCCAGCCGCTGGGCTATGCCACCCTGACCCGGCCCGCCGCCCCCAGTACGGCCGGCACGGTGCTGACCGGCGCCTTCAACGACCGAAACCGCACGGGCGCCGCCATCGTCGAGATCGGCGCCACCAGCATCGAGCATCAGGTGCAGGATACCGATACGCTGAAGCTGGCCTATGACTTCGACAATGGTATCGCGCTTTCTTATCTTGTCAGCCTGTTCCACCAGAATGACGACGCAACCGCGGCAAGCTATCTGAGCAACGCCGCAGGCGCGGTGGTCTATACCGGAAACAGCAACATCAATGGCTACAACTACAACATCGCCGCCAGCACTTTCTCGGGCGGTGTCTACAACACCCAGCAGACCCAGCTGGCGCAAGGGCTGAAGCTGGCATCCAGTCCGAAGGGCGACTTCGCCTGGGAGGTGATCGTCAGCCGCTATGACTATCTCACCGACAAACAGCGCGCGCCCACCGCCGCGTTGCCCGGCGCCTTCACGGCGGGCGCGGGCACCGTCAACCGGCTCAACGGCACAGGCTGGATGACCTTTGACGCCGACGCGGCATGGCGTGGTTGGGAGGGACATGAAGTGTCGTTCGGTGCCCATCGCGACGCCGAAACCTATAACCAACGCAAGAACACCCTGACCGACTGGATCGCCGGAGGCCTTGGCGGCATCGCCGCATCCGCCAGCGGCCGAACCGCCACCAATGCGCTGTGGGTGCAGGATATCTGGACCATCACGCCCGACATCAAGGCGGCCGTCGGGGGCCGTTACGAAGACTGGCGCGCCTATGCCGGCACCAACTATTCCGCCTCGCCGGCGCTGAATGTCAGCCAGCCCAAGATCACCGCCAGCACCTTCTCGCCCAAGGCGACGCTGTCGTGGCAGGTGAGCGATCCTGTGCGCCTTACCGCTTCCTACGGTCAGGCTTACCGGATGCCGACCGTGACGGAACTTTACCAGTCCATCACCACCGGGGCGACGCTCAGCGTCCCCAATCCCAATCTCAAGCCGGAACATTCCAACGATTACGAATTGGCGGGTGAGTATCGTGACGCAGGCGGCCTGATACGGCTTTCGCTGTTCGAGCAGGACATCGGCAACGCCCTGCTGTCACAGTCGGCGCCCCTGGTGGCCGGTTCCAGCACGCTCTATTCCTATGTCCAGAATGTGGACCGGGTGCGGGTGCGCGGGTTCGAGCTCGTAGCCGACCGTTACGATGTCGTCATTCCCGGCCTGGAATTGGTCGGCAGCCTGACATATTCGGATGGCCGCACGACCAAGGACGCGGCCTTCCCTGCCGCAGTCGGCAAGTTCATTCCGCAACTGCCAAAATGGCGAGCCAGCGCCGCGGCGACTTACCGTCCGGATGATGACTGGTCGTTCACGCTTGGCGCCCGCTACAGCGATCGCAGCTTCGGCACCATCGACAATTCCGACCCCTACTCGCACACCTATCAGGGCTTTGACGGCTATTTCGTTGTCGATGCCCGCGCGCAGTACCGTCTGGATAAAAACTGGACCCTGTCGGCGGGGGTGGATAATCTCAACAACGACAAATACTTCCTGTTCCACCCGTTTCCGCAGCGTACCGTCCTGATGGAGATCCGTTATGCCCAATAGAGTTGTGCGCGACACGTTGGTCTTGCTGGCTCTGTTCTTGAACGCAGCGCCGGCCCTGGCCCATGTCTCGCTGGCCGAACCGAACGCCGCACCGGGCACCCGCTATGTCGCGCATTTTCGCGTCGGCCATGGTTGCGATGGCAAGCCGACCACGGCGCTGACGGTGGCGCTGCCACCCGGCGTGAGCCAGGTTTCACCGGAAACGCCGCCGGGTTGGAGTATCGCCATTGTCCGCGAAGGCACCCGCACCACCGCCATCACCTGGAAGGGCAGTTCCTTGCCCGGCGACAAACCCGGCACCTTCACCGCCGCCATGACCCTGCCTGTGAATGACGGGCAACTCGCCTTTCCCGCCACGCAGATATGCGGCACCACGGAAGAAGACTGGAACGAGATTCCAGCCGCTGGCGCGACGCTGACCCATCCGGCGCCGTTGCTGACTCTGGTGGCCGCGCCCGCCGTCGCGTCCGGCTTGGCGGTGAGCGACGCCTGGTTCCGCGCCCTGCCCGGCACACTGCCGGCGGGCGGTTATTTTACTTTGCGCAATAACGGCGCGAAGGAAGCGGTGCTGAGCGGCGCCGAAAGCCCGGCCTGCGGCATGCTGATGCTGCACAAATCGGAAACCAAGGGCGGCATGGCGGGCATGGACATGATCGGCACATTGCCAGTTCCCGCCGGCGGCAGCGTCAGCTTCACGCCCGGCAGCTACCACCTGATGTGCATGAATGCCAAACCCGCGCTGAAACCCGGCGCCAGCGTGAAGGTGACGCTGCTGTTCCAGGACGGCGGCAGGGTGACGGCCGATTTCGCGGTGCGTAACGCAGCCGGAAAATAGAAGCAGCAAACCGCAAAGTCATTCCTTGAGCATCCTTGCCATCGTCTTCCTGGCCTTCAGCATGTCGGCCGACGCCTTTGCCGCCGCTCTGGGCAAGGGCGCCAGGCTGGACCGCCCCGGCTGGGGCGAGGCCCTGCGCACCGGCACGATCTTCGGTGGCATCGAAGCGATCACGCCGGTGATCGGCTGGGGCCTGGGCCGCGCGGCCAGCCGCTATATCGAGGCGTTCGATCATTGGATCGCCTTTGGCCTGCTGCTGGCGATCGGCGGCAAGATGGTCTGGGATGCCGCCCGCCGTCACGAAGAGGAAGTGAAGCCCAGCAGCCACGGTTTCCTGGTGCTGGCGATGACGGCCCTGGGCACCAGCATCGATGCCCTGGCGGTGGGCGTGACGCTGGCGCTGATCGACGCCAACATCATCGTCAACGCGCTGGCCATCGGGGCGGCGACCTTCACCATGACCACCATCGGGGTAATGGCCGGCCGCGTGCTGGGCGAGACGTTCGGGCGCTATGCCGAAGCGGCGGGCGGCCTGGTGCTGATCGGCATCGGGTGCAAGATCGTGATCGAGCACACTTTGGTAATTTAGGTTTGGGGCAATTTAAGCTTGGGCGGCTTAAGCCTGGAAGCGCGCGTCCAGGCGACCCAGAATTTCTTCCGGCTTGAAGCCCAGCGCGCTGAGGCGGCCGGAGCGCGAGAACATGGCAAGCCCCGAAAGCGCGGCGGCCATCAGCACGATATCACATTGGCTCTGGCGGCTGTCGGAGGGCAGACCGCAGGCGTCCGACAATGCCTTGAGGGCCGCAATCAGGCGGCCATTGAAGAGGCGTTCGGCGTCGCTGTTGCCGCCTTCGCTCAGCGCCCCGGAGGCGGCGGCAATGGTTTCGGTGCCCTTGAGCAGGGTCAGCGCCGCCGCACTGGCACCAGCCAGGCCACCCGCCTCCTTCATCACCCGGGCAAGCCGGCCAAGATCGTCGGCGGCCAGGGCCAGCAGCAATTCGTCCTTGGAGCGGAAATACCCGTAGAGCGCGGCCGGGGCGAAGCCTGCCTCGGCGGCGACGCCGCGCAGCGACAGATCACGCGCGCCTTCCCGTGCCGCCACCACGCGGGCGGCATCGAGGATGGCGGTGCGCGAGGCGGCCTTGGCCGCCGCCCGTCCGCCCGCCTGCTTTTTCGGGATTGCCACCTCCGCCATGCCGGAATCATAGGTGATTCGAGGCACAAAACGAAAAGGGCGGCCGCGAGACCGCCTTTTCGCATTCGGTGCGCGTCTTATTTTTTGGCGGTCTGCTGCTTGTAGAAGCCGACCTGGATGTTGGTGTCGGCGACCAGCTTGTCCTTGGCCTGCTAGTTGGCGGCGACCTTGGCCATCGCCACGGTATGCACCTGTTCGTCGAAGGGTGTGCCCGCCTTGGCGGCCGCTGCCTTCTTGGCCTCGAGATCGTCTGCAATGCACTGCTGGTAGACGTCGGACTTGGCGACGAAGTCCTTCGTCTGGTTGATGGCGGCGAGCATCTGGTCGTGGCCGGCGGTCTTGCCGTCCACAATGGCAGGCAAAGTCGGCTCGACGCAGACGGCGTTCTGGGCCAGGGCCGGTGTTGCGCCCAGCAAGACGGCCAGCACGATACCGGTAATCTTCTTCGACATTGGAATTCCTCCGCGCCCCGAAACTGGGTGCTCCCTTGACGCGGAGTGAAGCATAACCGCCGGGGGAAAGACCAGTATCCGTGCGCCGGATCAGGCGGCGGAAACCTGTTGCCGGCTGTGGAGAAAGTGCTCGGCAAATCGCAGCAGCAACGCCATCACCATCAAAATTACACTTATTTCATAAAAGCTGTCGGGGCGGTGCGGCCCTGAAATATGTGCCAGCCCGATCAGGCTGTAGCAAAGCCAGAAATAGATCGCCGCGATGCCCAGCATGGTACGGCAGGCTTTTTCGCCGACCTGCCGGCACAGGCTGCGGTTGACGGCCGCCGCCATCACCAGCGTGACGCTGCCCGTGAAGAAGGTAAAGAAAGTCATGCCCGCCGTGATCCCGGTGGGATGGATGCCGTCGGGCACGGCCAGGAGATTGGGCACCAGGATGGCGGCGAAGTAGACCGCCATGGCGGCGCAGAACCCCTGCAGCATGGGACGGCCCTTGTCGGCCAGCCGGTGCAGCGGCGGGACCAGACGGCCCAGCGGCCCTGCCACCAGCGCGGCGAAGAACACCAGGCAGTTGAAGCGCCACGCCAGCTGGGTGCCGAAGCGCAGGCCGTTGTCGCTGAAACCGCGCAGGGCGAAGCCGGCAAAAAACACCGCCGCCGCAGCCAGCGCCAGCAGCAGCGGCGTCGTCAGGTGCCAGGACCGGCGTGGAGACACATCGAAATGGGCGGCGTTGTAGAGGGCAACCATGCGGAACCTGATGAGACACGCCGGATTCAACGCGAAGCCGTCCAAAAGGTGCCGCAATTCAGACCGCCAAGGCGACGGCGAAGCCTTCCACCGGCTGATTGGCCTCATGGCGTGGCGCCGCGGCCACCAATCCGGCCACCTGCAGGCCCGCCGCCTGTGCGGTTTCGCGCAAATAGGCCTCGCCGTGACGCCAGCGGCGCTTGGGCCCCAGTTCGAAACCGGCGGCCGCTTTTTCGACGGTGAAGAGAAAGAAACCATCCGGGGCCAGGCGGGCGGCGGCGGCGCGGAAGATGCCCGCCAGATCGCCCAGATAGACCAGCGTGTCGGCCGCCAGGATCAGGTCGTAGGCCGGGCCAGCCTGGGCCAGCGCGCGTTCCAGGTCGGCGACGGCAAGATGGTCATAAATGTCTCGCGCCCGCGCTTTTTCGATCATGGCGGGCGACAGGTCGATGCCATCCAGCCGCGCCGCCAGCGGCTTGAACACTTCGCCCGCAAGGCCGGTGCCGCACCCCAGGTCGAGGACCCTCAGTTGCTCGCGGCCCGGCATCACCATCACCGCCAGCCCCAGCAGGATTTCCGGCGCCGCATACTGCAGGTGGTGGCGCATGCGGTTGTCGTAATCGGCGGAGAACTGGTCGAAGAGATGGCGGACATACCCGGCATCGGAGCGTTGCGCCGCCCCGATGGCATGGGCGCGCGCTTTCAATGCCGCGTCCTCCACGTCCTGCAGCGCTTCCAGCGCCTTCTCCGCTTCACCGGCCTCAAGCCAGGCGCGGGCCAGCAAGCGCCGGGCGGATTCATTTTCGGGATCGAGCCGCAACGCCCGTTGCAGTTCGGCAATGGCGGTGGGCAGTTGCTGCGCCGCCAGCAGCGCCTCGCCCAGCGCCGCCAGCACCGGCGCGATGTTGGCATGCAGCGCGGCGGCCTCGCGCGCTTCGGCCAACGCGCCCGGCACATCGCCCGTCGCCAGCAGCGCCCTGACCAGGGTGATCTGCGCCAGCGCCCCGCCCCGCCCGGCGGCCAGGCGCGCGCGCAAGGCGGCAGCGGCTTCGGCGGCGCGGCCCGATGCGATCAGCGCTTCGGCGGCTTCAATGGGATCGCCTTTCAGCAGAGTCACTTATCCCCCATTTCCGGAGAGCGGTTTCCCGGATTTCCGCGGGCGGATTTGTACCAAATTCCGTACCCCCTCCCCCCTTGTCCACACTGTGCCGTCCATCGTCATGGCTGCATCCTACCATCCCGCAAGCGTGGACAGGGTGGAACCTGAATACCGCCCTCCTGCTTCGACAGGCCCAGCATGAGGAATGAGAGAGTATCCCCCTAAGCCAGCAGGCACTTCATGCCAGAAGACAGAGGCCATTGTTCAGCACCACGGTGCCGGGGCGTTCCTTCACCGAGGCACGGAAGGAGATGGTGTTGCCATCGGCCCAAATTTCCACCGCCAGGGTCTCGCCGGGAAAGACCGGCTTGGAGAAGCGGACATCGAACTGCCGGATCCTCTCCGGCGCATATTGCGCCACGGTGGAAATGATGGCGCGGCAGGCGGTGCCGTAGGAGCAAAGCCCATGCAGGATGGGGCGCGCAAAGCCCACCGCCCTGGCAAAGGCCGGATCGCGATGCAGCGGATTGCGGTCGCCCGACAGGGCATAGAGCAGCGCCTGGTCGGGACGGGTGTCGCATTCCTTGATGAGATCGGGCGCGCGCGCGGGAATTTCCTGCAGCGCCGGGCCCCCTTGTGGCTTGCCGCCAAAGCCGCCATCGCCGCGCGCAAAGATCGACGAGACGATGGTGAAGAGCTTGTCGCCGCTTTGCGCCTCGCGCACCACCCGTTCCTGGATCAGGACGGCGCCTTTGCCCTCGCCCTTGTCGAGAATGTCGAGGTAGCGCTCATCGGCCAGCACATCGCATTTGGGCGGCAAGGGCTTGTGCACGGTGATGCGGCGTTCGCCATCCACCACCATCATGAAGTTGATTTCGGATTTCTGCGGCATGCGCTGGCGTTCGGGCGGCGCTTCGCCGCGATTGATGACCGAAGCGAAAGTGGGCGGCACCTTCAGGCCCGACGGCGCATTCTCGTAGACGAAAGGCAACGCCTTCTCGTCCAGGGGATCGCGGCCAAAGCCCACCCCCAGGGCGTAGAGCATCACATCCTTTTCGTCATAGGACGCGGCCAGACCGGTCGCACCGGACTGCATCATGTCGTCATAGTCGATGGGCATGGCGGCGAAACCTCATCCTGAGCCGGCGATACGTTCCAATACCGTATTCCAAGGCAGCCTACCGCGAAATCCCCGCCGCCAACGTCCGCTTCCGACTCAAAGCGGACCTTCCAGCTGCCGATCCAAAAAGGCATACTGGATGCCCCTATACCCTGATTGGTTCAATCACATATCCAAACCTTCAATGATTGGAGAGCGTAATGCTTCGTGTGAGCCCGTTCCTGCTTTTCGATGGCAACTGCGCGGAAGCGATGGCGTTCTACCACGCCTGCTTCGGGGGCGATCTGATCCTAATGCGGCTCGCGGACACGCCAATGAAGGACAGCTTTCCCATCGAACAACACGGCAAAATTACTTTTGCCAGTCTCAAGAGCGATGCGGTCGAGTTTTCGGCCACAGATTGGCTGCACCCTACGCGAACGCCGAAGCAGGGAAACACTACCGCTCTGTCTATTAGCAGTGCTCAACCAAACGAGCTTAGAAGTATCTTCGACAAACTCTCCGACGCGGCAAACAGGGAGAATTTTGTAGACCTCCGGGAAATGCCATTCGGCTTGTATGGCCGGCTCACCGACCGCTATGGCAAAGAGTGGTTCTTTCGCGGAGAAAAGACGAATCCCTAATTCGAGCCCAGAAGCCGCCATCGACCGAAGGCTTTAAAAACAGGGCACAAGTATTTGGCAATCTCCGCTTCTGGCGCAAAGCGGACATTGCCTCGACTTTTTGAGATTTGGCGGCACCGGGGGACGCGCGATCCGACCCGCGTCCGGCTTGGCACCGGGCCTTCCGCCATGCTCTCATGCCGCCATGAGCGAACCCCAGCACATCGTCTATGTCGAACGTCCCCGCAGCAATGGCTGCCTGTGGGGCTGTCTGGGGGTGCTGCTGATCGTGGCCCTGCCCCTGATCGTGTCCTGGGGCTATGGCGCCTGGTTCCTGTATCGCGGCTTTCGGGAAAGCCCGATGATGCGCACCGCCATCGAACTGACGCAGAAGGACGGGCTGGCGCAGCGGGTGATGGGGCGGCCAATCACCGTCATCGGCGTGGAAGGCAACGCCTTCAGCTTTGTGGTGGGCGTGGGGGCGCGCAGCAACTATGTGCTGCGGCTGGAAGGCCCGCGCGGGGCGGGCACGCTGGCCGTGACCGCCCATACCGAAGGGGCGCAGGCGAAGATGGACGCCCTGGAGCTGACCGGGCCCGACGGCCAGCACTACGACCTGTTGCACCACGCCCCCGTGCCGGCCGAAAACGGCGGCAGCCAGCCCATCTGAGAAAGACCATCATGCGGTTCATCCCGGCCCTTTTGGTGTTGCTGCTGGCTACCGCGCCGGCGCTGGCCCAATCCAGCCTTCCGTCCAATATCGGGCTCGCGCAATATCCGGCGCCCAAATGCGCCGTACCGCCTGCGGTCGATCCGGCGATGAAACCGGCGGCGCCGCCGTCAAATCCGACCGAAACCGAAGCCATGCTCTACAATTCCCGAATCCGCACCTACAACGCCGCCATGCGCGCCCATAACGAGGGCGTGAAGACCTATGCCGAATGCGTGCAGGCCTATATCGCGGCGGGCAAGGCCGACATGCAGCGCATCCAGGCCGCGGTGGACGCCGCCGTGGCCGTGGCCAACGGGCAATAAGGGTCAGACCGGCCGCGACCGCACGACGCTCTGGACGGTCGGGAGCGGATGTTTGGCGATGCAGGCCCGGGCCGCGTCATAGCCTTCCTGAACGGCCTGGTCGAACTTCTTCCAGTCGCGCAGGCCGATGCTGGGCATGGGCGGCTCGATCAGATAATCGCACTGCTCGCGCACGATGCGCCGCTGCGCTTCCGATCCCACCGTGCCCGAGCGCATCAGGATGGAGAGGATGCCCGGGTTGCCGCGCAGCCCCTGCCAGATCAGGCGGTACCAGGGCCGTTCCCCATACAGGTCGTCGCGGGCCTTCAGGTCGATCTCGCCGGTGACGTCACAGGCCAGCACCGGGCCCGCGCCCGGCGTCTGCTCGCGCATCACATCGACGGGCAGATTGTTCATCACCCCGCCATCGACCAGCAGATGGCCGTGATGGGTGACCGGCGGCAGGATGCCCGGCAACGCCACGCTGGCGCGCAAGGCCCGCCACAGCAGCCCCTCGCGATGGACATGGATGCGGCCGGTGGTGAGGTCGGAGGAAACGGCGAAGAAGGAGCGCGGCATTTCCTCGATGCAGATATCGCCGAAATGCTCGCGCAGCTTGGCGCTCACCTTTTTGCCGCCTATCAGCGAGACCAGCGGCAACTGCCATTGCGAGATCGTCAGCGGATTGTCGGTGACGAAGACGGCCCGCATGCGCCGCGTCAGTTCCTCCACATCCCATTCCATCGCCAGCCCCGCCGCGATGATGGCGCCCATCGAGGTGCCGCCCAGGCGGTCGAAAGGCATATGCGCCTCGGTCAGCGCCCGGATGATGCCGATATGGGCAAAGCCCCGGGCGCCGCCGCCCGCCAGCACCAGTCCGGTGGCGCGCCCGGCGATGAAGCGCGCCATGCGGGCGATGTCGCGGGGGTGGCCGACGCGGATATGGTGATGGTTCTGGAACAGGTTCGAGCGGCTGGAGAAATGCTCCGGCAGTTTCAGCGGCCCGGTCTGCGGCTGCAGCAGCAGCAATTCGGGCAGGCCGGAGGCGCGCTCCTTGAAGGCCGGCAGGTCGAGCGGGCGGGGCGGTAGTGGCCGGTCGGCGCTGGCGAGCAGGAAGATGCGGTCGGCCTGGCGCAGGCACAGATGCGTCCAGGCGCTGTCCGGCGCGTCGCCGCGATAGAAAACGACGTCATGCGCCTGCTCGAAGGAATTGAACCATTCCGCATCCTGGTCGGCGGCGGCGCTGTCGAGCACGGCGGCGCGCGATCCCATTTCGGTGAGGGCCGTGGCGAGGCGGAAGGCGATGGGCGTGTCGGCCAGGCCGTCCTGCAGCGGCACGATGGCGAAGGTGCGGGGCCGCGCGCCGTCGCCCTGGCGCGTCGCCACCTGCAACCGCCGCACCAGGAAGCGGGTGATGTTCATCATCACGCGGGGATGCCGCGCGATCAGCGCCTCGAAGCCGGCCGGGCTGATGCGCAGCAATTCGGTATCGCGCAAGGCCACGATCTGGGCGGAATGTCCGGACGAACCGGCGATGAGGCTCATTTCGCCCACCGTCTCGCCGGCGGGAACATGGGTGATCAGGCGGCGCTGGCCCTGCGCATCCGGCACGAAGACACCCAGACTGCCGGTAACGACCAGGAAAAGAGCGGAATCATTTTCGCCCTCGCGGTCCAGCAGCATGCCGCCCGGCAGCGCGAACCAGTTGGCTTCCGAGAGCAGGGCGCGGAAAGCGCCTTCGCCGACATTCTCCAGCAGCGGAAAGCTGTGGAGCCGGTTCCGCAATTCCTCCGGATAGACGGTTTCGGCGCCAGCGCGGAAAGAAGAGAGGAACGACATGGTCACCTTGTATCACCAAGCCGTCCAGCCACCATCCACCGCAAGGGTGGCGCCTGTGACATAGCTGGCGGCCGGCGAAGCCAGGAACAGCAATGGGCCGCCGATTTCCGTTTTGTCGCCCAGCCGGCCCAGCATGGTCTTGGCCGCCAGCGCCGCGCCGAAAGCGGGATCGGCGATCGCCGCCGGGAATGGCCCCGGCGCCAGCGCATTGACACGGATGCGGTGCGGCCCGAATTCGGCGGCGAGATGACGGGTGAGCTGCAGCAGCCCCGCCTTGGCCGGGCCGTAGTGGAAAGGGCTTTGCTGGGAACGTTCGGCATAGAGCCGCGCATCCGGCGCCACGGTGGCGTACATGGAGGCGATGTTGATGACGCTGGCGTCGCCGCCTTCGTCCACGGCCCGGCGCAGCGCCGGCAAGGCGGCGCGGCAGGATTCGAACGCCGCGATGACGCTGCTCTGGAAGGTGCGGGCGAAATCCTCCGGCGCCAGGGCGTCGAAGCTTTTCACCTGCATGGCGACGGCGTTGTTCACCAGGATGTCGAGGCGCCCCCGGGAAGAATAGTGGTCCGCGAAGAATGCGCGCAGGGCGGCAACATCCAGCACATCGAAGGCGGCGGCTTCGGCGGAGATACCTTCGGTGCGCAGCGTGGCGGCGAAGGCGGCAAGCGCCGGCCCGTCACGGCCATTGACGATGACATGCGCGCCCGCCTGCCCGAGGGCACGGCACATCGCCTGCCCGAGATGGCCCCGGGCAGCCGAAATGAGAGCAGTCTTGCCGTCGAGGCGGAACAAAGCGGGGCTCCAGTAAAGCCGGGCCCACGCTGGCATTGCAGGGTAAACAAGTGTTTACCGTCCGGACGAGGCTCGCAGCCAACCATTGTGCAATGCAACATTACAGGCTTGATAATATTGGGCCTTGTTGGAAACACCGGCCCGCCACACTAAAGTTGCAAACCGCGTTAAATTAGGCGAATGGCTGTTGCCTGCCCGCCACCACTTCAAGGACGTTTTCCATGACTGTCTCCAAGACCCGCGCCGTGTTGGCCGCCTTCATGCTGGCCAGTTCCGTGTTCGCCATCACCGCCGCCTCTGCCCAGGACGATCGCCAGATTAGCGATGGCGACGGTAGCCGCGTCGGCCGTCCGAAGCCTGCCGCCAAGGCGTCTGCCGCCCCGACCCTCAGCTCCGCCGTCGCCAAGTCGCTGACCACGGCCCAGACCAACATGGCCGCGAAAAAGTGGCCGGAAGCGCTGGCCGCGACCAAGGACGCGATGGCGGCCGCCAAGACCGACTATGAGAAAATGAAAATCAACCAGTTTCAGGCCAGCATCCTGAACAACACAGGCGATATCGCCGGCGCCACCGCCGCCGCCGAGGCCGCCGCCGACACCCCCGCCGATGCGATCCCGGCCGAAGACAAGATGCAGGTCTATTACATCGGCGCGGCCCTGGCGCTGAATGCCAAGCACACGGACAAGGCCCTGACCTATGCCAAAGAGCTGCAGGCGCTCAATCCGCCCGACCCGCGCATGCAGGATGTGATCGGCAAGGCGCTCTATGTCAGCGGCGATCCCAGCGCCACCGCCTATTTCCAGAAACAGGTCGATGCCGCCACCGCCGCCGGCAAGATGCCCGATCGCAATGCGCTGCAGGCCCTGATGGCCGCCCAGATCAAGGCCAAGGACGAAGCCGCCGCCGAGAAGACCATGGTGCAGCAGGTGCTGTACTATAATGACAAGGACGACTGGAAGCAGATCATCGACGTCACCATTTCGACCCGCGGCGTGCGCGACGTCGATGCCGTGATGCTGGGCCGCCTGCTGTTTGCCTCCGGCGCCACCGTCTCCAAGGACGATGCCGACCTGATCGGCCAGACGACGCAGAAGCTGGCGCTTTATGGCGATGCCCAGCTCGCGCAGAGCAAGGGCGCGACGCTGCAGCTCGACGCCGGCCGCATCGCCAGCGACAAGGCCTCGCTGCCGCAGCAGATCACGATGGGGCAGAGCCAGAACGGTCTGTTCAACGTCAAGCTGGGCGAGGCGCTCTATGGCTATGGCATGTATGCCGAAGCCGAGGCCGCGGCCCGGCTGGCCCAGACCAAGGGTGGCGCCGACGCCTCGGAAGTGGCGATGCTGATCGGCATGTCCCAGGCGATGCAGGGCAAGTATGCCGATGCTGTCGCCACCTTCGCCACGGTGCAGGGCGGCGGCCCGGTGACCCCGCGCGTCGCCGAGCTGTGGACCGCTTATGCCAAGAACAAGGGCGGCCTGGTTCCGGGCATGACCACCGCATCGCGTTGATGTGATTCATTTCCCGGGGCGCGACCGCAACGGCGGCGCGCCCCGGTTTTCCTGAGCGGGCGGCATGACACTGGTTCTGGGTTTCGCGCCCTTCATCCTGTTCGCCGTGCTGTCGCGGCTCTCCGCCGATCTGGCGCTGTGGGCCGCCTTCGCCGCCGCCTTCGTCGTCACCATCCGCGATTTCGTCGAGAGCCCGTCCTTGCGGCTGCTCGATGTCGGCAATCTGGCGCTGTTCGGCGCGCTGGCTCTGGTGCGCGGCTTTCTGGCGCCGGGCCTGTCGCTGGTGACGGTGCGGGCTTTGGCCGAACTGTTCCTTTTCCTGCTGCTGGCGGCCTCGCTGGTGCGGCGCAAGCCCTTTTCCCTGGAATATGCGCATGTCCCGCCCGAGGAACGGGCCCACCCCCTCTTCATGCGCGTCAACATGGTCATTTCCAGCATCTGGGCAGCAGCTTTCGCCGTCATGGCGGCAATGGACTCGGCTCTGGTCTTCGTCGCCACACTGCCGCTGTGGCCGGCCATCGCGGTCTCGGTGGCGGCCTTCGCGGTCGCCATCACCTTCACCCTGCGCTATCCAGCCTGGGCCGCCACGCATCGTCGCTGACAAAGCGGGCGCTTTTGCTTTAGGCTTCATCCGGCCCGCCGCAGCGTAGGCGCGAGCCAGAGCGACCAAAAGAAAGCATGCCGATGAAAGATGCAGTAATCGTCTCGACCGCGCGGACCGGCCTGGCCAAATCCGTGCGCGGCGGCTTCAACCAGACCCATGGCGCCGTGCTGGGCGGCCATGCCGTCAAGCATGCCATCGCGCGCGCGCATCTGGATCCGGGCGAGATCGAAGACGTGGCGATGGGTTGCGGCTTTCCCGAAGGCGCCACCGGCAACAACATCGCCCGCGAAAGCGCCATCTGGGCCGGCTGTCCGGTTTCGACCGCCGGCGTCACCTTCAACCGCTATTGCTCGTCCGGGCTTAACGCCATCGCCTATGCCGCGGGTCAGATCATGACCGGCCAGGCCGACATCCTGGTCGGTTCCGGCGTCGAGTCGATCTCGCTGGTGCAGATGGGAGGCATCAACCTCAAGCATTTCACCGAGGAGCATCTGCTGGCCGTCAAGCCCGCGCTGTGGATGACCATGATCGAAACCGCCGAGGTGGTGGCGGAACGCTATGGCATCTCCCGCGAACGCCAGGATGCCTATGCGCTGCAGAGCCAGCAGCGCACGGCGGCGGCGCAGGCGGCGGGAAAATACCAGGACGAGATCATCGCCCTGACCACGAAGATGAAGAAGACCGACAAGGCGACCGGGGCGGAAAGCATGGTCGAGGTCACGGTCGACCATGACGAATGCAACCGCCCGGACACCACGCTGGAAGGGCTGGCGGCGCTGAAGCCGGTGCATGCCGGCGGCCAGCAGGTTGCCCAGGGCAAGTACGTCACCGCCGGCAATTCCTCGCAATTCGCGGATGGCGCCTCCGCCTGCGTGCTGATGAGCGGCGAGATGGCGGCGAAGAAGAACCTCAAGCCGATGGGCCTGTTCCGCGGCTTCGCGGTGGCGGGCGTCGAGCCGGACGAAATGGGTGTCGGACCGCTCAAGGCGGTGCCGAAGCTGCTGGCCCGCCACGGCCTGAAGGTGGACGATATCGACCTATGGGAACTGAACGAAGCCTTCGCCAGCCAGACGGTCTATTGCATGGATCAGCTGGGCCTGGACCCGCAGAAAACAAACGTCAATGGCGGCGCCATCTCCATCGGCCATCCCTATGGCATGACGGGCGCGAGGCTCACCGGCCATCTGCTGATCGAAGGCCGGCGGCGCGGGGCGAAGCTGGGCGTCGTCACCATGTGCATCGGCGGCGGCATGGGTGCGGCCGGGCTGTTCGAGATCCTGCCCTGAGCGCATGAAAAAGCTCATCGCCTTCGCCATGACGGCGCTGCTGCTTGGCGGCTGCGCCACCGTCGAGACCGTGAAGCAGCAGGTCGGCCTTGCCGCGCCGGCGCCCATGACGGCCGCCGCCGCCTATGTGCCGCCGCCGCCGCCGCCCGATCCCAAGACCCAGATGGCGGAGCTGGAGACCAGGCTGGCGGTGTTGGTGGATGATGCCCGGCGCAAGCTCGATCCCAACGCCAAGCCGCTGGCCCTGGATGCCGAATTGACCAAGATCGCCCGTGCCCGCGCCGCCGACATGGCGCAGAAGAATTACCTCGCCCATGACGCGCCCAATGGCGACACCTCGGCCAGTCTGCTGATGGCGGCGGACGCGCAATATCAGGGCCTGCTGGGCGAAAACCTGGCGGCGCAGCATTACCGGCCTGAAACCGGGGTCGATCCCAAGAGCTTCGCCGAGCGCTTCCTGGCCACCTGGATGGACAGCCCGGCCCATCGCGACAACATGGTCTTCGCCAACTATGACCGCACCGGCGTCGGGGCGGCGGTCAATGGCGACACCGTCTATGTCGCGCTGCTTTTCTCCACCACCACCGCCCGGGCGAACGGTTCGGGCCGGGTGGCGACCTTCGACAGCCCCAAGGCGGCTGAGGAGACCCCGGCCGTGACGGCGCCGGCACCGCTGCGCGGACCATCGAAGTGATCCTCTGCTGACCAGCCCCGGGGCTCGGCGTTCGGCAGGCTTGGTTGCCTGCCGAACGCGGTAACTTCCGGTTAACGCTGTTCTGCGACCGTCAGCGCGGTTGAGGTCAAATCGCCCTAACCGTGGCTTGGGAAACGACAATTCCTTTACACAATATGTGGGTCCCGGTACTTTGATTAGTGGGCGTGTAGTGCCAGTGAGTCGAAATGCGCGCAGAGCTACCCTGGAATGTGGCCGGCATCCCGCCTGAAGCGCGGGAAGCTGCACGGGCCGCTGCCCGCCGCGAGGGTCTGTCGGTCGGGGGATGGCTTACACGCCGGATTTTACGCAGTTTTTCGGACTTTGGCGATGAACCCTCGTCCTTCGGCGCCCCCCCGCCTGCCTATGGCGGCGCCCCCCTGGACAGCTGGGGCCTGCCCCAATCCAGCAATGCCCGCCGCGATTCCGAGGAGATGCTGGCCCGGGTCAGCCGCAGCGAAAACGAATCAACCGACTCCTGGCGCCGGATCGAAGAGCAGCTGCGGGGCGTAGGCCGCCGCCTGGACTCCTCCGAACGCAGCCAGTCCGAAAATAATCGCGTCCTCTCCCGCACCGCGGCGGAAATGAACATCGCCGCCCGCGAGCAGGCCCAGGTCTTCGACCAGATGAGCCAGACCATTGTGGCCATCAATGAGCGGCTGGAACGGGTCGAGCGCGAAAAGGCCACCGACGGGGTCAAGGACGCGGTCAAGGCGCTGCACCAGGGCCTGTCGCGCCTGGCCGACCAGATGGGCCAGACCGCCACCCAGTCCGCCGCCCAGGTCACCGCCGTCACCCAGAATCTCGACCAGATCGCGTTCCGCCTGGGCCAGGCCCGCGACGATGCCGAGCATGGCGACAACAAGCTTTCCGAGCGTCTGGTCCACATCGACAACCAGCTTGCCGCCCTGGAAGGCCGCGTCGCCAACTCCGAAAAGACCGCCCAGTTCACCACCAACGCCATCGACCATGCGCTGGAGAAGCTGGAAGCCCAGAGCCACCAGCGCGCCAGCGACCAGGTGGAAGCGCAGCGCCGCGCCGGCCAGACCGAGGAATCGCTGCAACGGCTTGAAGATTCGGTCATCCGGCTGGAACGTGCCAGCAGCGATCCGGGCGTCGAACGCCGTCTCGACGGCATCGAAAACAACCTGCATGGCCTGATCGCCCGCCTCGAAAATTACAATCCCGCCGCGCCGCTGGAAGAGACCATCCACACCCTGGCGCGCCGCCTGGACGACATGGAGAAAAACCATGCCAGCCTGGTGAACGAGATGCGGGCCAACATCATGGCCGCGCCACCGCCGAAGGCCGCGCCGGTCGAGCCCGCCTTTGCGGCGCCGGCCTTCGCCCAACCCGGCGCGTTCGAGGCCCCGCCCCTGGCCGAGCCGCCGCCCCAGACCGCCGCCGACGATTTCCTGCCGGCCTATGGCACGGACACCTTCGCCCCTGAAGCTTTCGCCACCGGCGAATTCACCGAAGCGCCGGACAGCGAAGATCCCTTCGCGCCCCTGAACGGCATGCTGGACGAACCGGCGGAAGAGAATTTCCTCGCCGCCGCCCGGCGCTCCGCCCGGGAAGCCGCCGAGAAAGGCGCGGCCGAAAAGTCGAGCCGCTTCCGCTGGGGCAAAAGCGCCGCCGCGACGCCTGGCGCCAAAAAGAATCGTCTCCTCCCCATGCTGGCGGCCGCCTCGGGCGTCGCCATTCTCGCCGTGGGCGCCGCTGTCGTCAGCCAGCGCCTCAGCCACACCGTGCCGGCCACGCCGCCGGCAGCGCCCGCAACTGCCGCCGCCGATGGCGGCCAGCCTTTCACCGCCGCGCCCCAGGTGGGCGTCAGCGAAGGCCAGCCCGGGCAGCAGGGTCAGAACGACACCAATCTCGACAACGGCCCGCCGCCTTCCAATGTGCCGGAGCCAGCCACATCCCAGGCGGCGAGACCGCAGGTGGCGACCAGCCAGCCGCATGCCGCCGCCAACAACAGTGCCGTCCCGACGCTGGAGCGCGCCGTCCAGCTGGCCACCCAGGGCAATCCCACCGCCCAGACCATCATCGGCATTCGCGCCCAGGGCGGCGCCGATGGCACCGCCGCCAATCCCGCCGAAGCCTTCAAGTGGTTGAGCCAGGCTGCCGCGCAAGGCCAGGCCGTGGCGCAGTATCGCCTGGGCACGCTCTATGAGCGCGGCCAGGGCGTCGCCGCCAACGCCGCCGCCGCCGCCGCGGGCTGGTACGAAAAGGCCGCCAATCAGGGCAACCGCCTGGCGATGTACAATCTTGCCGTGGCGCTGGCGAACAAGTCGCTGGGCCGCCAGAACATGCCGGAAGCGGCGCGCTGGTTCTCCAAGGCGGCGGCGTTTGGCCTGGTCGATGCCCAATTCAATCTCGCGGTGCTTTATGAACGTGGCGACGGCGTGCCGCAAAGCCTGCTGGACGCCTACAAGTGGTACATGATCGCGGGCGCGGCGGGCGACAGCGGCGCCAAGGCGCGCGCGGACACGCTGGCAACGCAGCTTTCCGAGATCGACCGCACCGCGGCCCAGAAATCGGCGCAGGGCTTCAAGCCCCAGCCGCTGAACCGCGCCACGAATGTGCCGCCCGAACTGGCCGACTTGGCGGGCCAGTAAGTATTTTCCTTTTTATCCCGCGTTTGACTCGCTTGACGCACGGTATTTTGGTCTTCTGGCCAGGAGCGTACGTCAGTATGCGCGCACGCGCGGTGAATAGCGTCGGCGTATGAACGCCAGAGACCAAAAGACAAGCGCCTGATGGAAATCTATCTGCCCATCGCGGAAATGTCAGTCCACTGGGTTTTCATCGTGGGCCTGGGACTCGGTGTGGGTTTCCTGTCCGGCCTGTTCGGTGTCGGCGGCGGCTTTCTCCTGACGCCGCTGCTGGTATTCTACGGCATTCCTTCCACCGTCGCAGTCGGCACGACGTTGAGCCATGTCACTGCCTCCTCCGTCTCCGGCGCCCTGGCGCAATGGCGCAAACGTGCCGTCGATTTCAAGATGGCGGGCGTGATGGTGGGAGGGGGCCTGATCGGCACCCTGTTCGGCGTCTGGTTGTTCGCAGCCATGCGCCGCCAGGGCCAGATGGACCTGATCGTCTCGCTTTCCTATGTGGTGCTGCTGGGCAGCGTCGGCGGCCTGATGCTGAAGGAAAGCCTGGCCACCCTGCGCGCGGCGCGCGGCGGCGTGGTGATACCGGTGCGGCCCGTCAACCGCGCCTGGATCGCCGCCCTGCCCTTCAAGATGCGCTTTCGCCAGTCGCGCCTCTATCTCAGCGTACTGCCGCCCATCGTCATTGGCTTCGCCGTCGGGGTGCTGTCGGCGGTCATGGGCGTGGGCGGCGGCTTCGTCGTCGTGCCGGCCATGATCTATATCCTGCGCATGCCCACCAATGTCGTGCTGGGGACCTCGCTGGTGCAGATCATCGGCATCGCCATGGTCACCACCATCCTGCAGGCCACCAGCAATTATGCGGTGGATATCGTGCTGGCCTTCTTTCTGATGATCGGCGGCGTCGTCGGGGCGCAGCTGGGCGTGCGGGCCGGCGCCAAGCTGCGCGGCGAGCAGCTGCGCTTGCTGCTGGCCGTGATGGTGCTGGCGGTGGCGCTGCGCCTGGCCTGGGGCCTGGTGGCGCACCCGCGCGACATCTATTCGACCATGCTGGGCAGCTGATGCGGCGCTGGCTCCTCGCTTGGATGATGATTGCAGCCGCGGCGGCCCCCGCCTTTGCGGCGGAGGATATCGTCTCCGGCCTCAGCCAGGACCAGATCGCGATCAACTCCAGCTATACCGGCAGCGACATTGTTGTTTTCGGCACCATCGAGCGCCCGGCCGCGCCATCGGGCCGCGACATCGTGGTGGTGGTGCGCGGACCCGACACCGACGTCACGGTGCGGCGGCGCGACCGCGTCGCCGGCATCTGGATAAACCGCGACGCGGCGAAATTCTCCGCCATGCCGGCCTTCTATTTCCTCGCCAGCACCAGGCCGCTGAACGCCATCGCGCCGGCGGATGTGCTGGACCGCTACCGGCTGGGGGCGATGCACCTGAAGCCCGCCGCCATCACCAGCCATCACGATTCCCTGCCCTTCCGCCAGGCCGCCATCCGGCAGCTGGCGGCGCAGGGCCTTTACACCGACGCGCCGGGCGCCATCGACTTTCACAGCGAAAATCTGTTCAAGACCGTGGTGCCGATCCCCGCTTCGGTGGCGCGCGGCCAGTACAATGTCGAGGTCTATCTCTTCCGCGACGGCGACGTGGAAAGCGTGCAGTCCACACCCTTCTTCATAGACCAGATCGGGCTGGAGCGGCGGCTGTTCAACTTCGCCCACAACCAGCCTTTGGGGTACGGGTTGCTCACGGTGTTCATGTCGCTGCTGTTCGGCTGGGCGACGAGTGTGCTGATGCGCAGGTCGGGGTGAGGGCGGGCTTTAGCCCGCAGCCCGGACTTTCCAAAAGCGCAGGGCGCGTTGCGCGGCCTGCACGGGAACGGATTCATACATCTTCGCCAATTTCTCTGCGCCGGCAGCGCCCTGGCCCGACTTGTCCAGCCCAATCGCCAGCGTCACGAAAATTGCGCGCTCCAGGTTCGCGCCACGGCACAGCAGCGCCATGGTATCAATGTCACCGGCCTGCAGCGTGCGCAGGACGACATCAAACTCAACATCCACCAATTGCGCAAAGGCGATTGTGAATGCGGTCCGTCCCGCCACCCCCTCCCGCTGCAGCGCCACCAGATTGGCGGGTTTCAAGCCACCGCGGGCGTTCAACGCCTTGATGCGGCTTTGGGCAGATGCGAAATCATCCGGAATCTTCCGGTAGGCGCGGTCTATTCTGCTTCGGCTTCGCTCGAATGCCTTTTCCAATTCCTCCGTGGAAGCCTTGTCGAACTTTTCAACAATCTCACGGCGCAGATCAGATTCCACCCGGGCATAGAGATCGTGCAGCAGGTCGACCGGAACGCCGGGGCGGCGAACCAGGGGCGCCTGCAGCGGGGGCTTTCCCCTGCCCGGCGCGCGACGACCTCATAGGTATTATCGGCTATCTGCGCGCCCTGGTTTGCGAGGAGGGAGATCAAGACCTCGTCATTGCCCTTTTCCGCAAGTGCGTGAGAGACGCGCGGGCCGATGGTGCTCCGTCGCGTGATGGCAAGCATGTGCGGCTGGGAATTGCGCGCCACGACCCGCAACAGCGCATCCTCGGACAATATGCGCGAATGCTTCAGGACAGGGGCCGCCACATCAATGACGTCGGCGGAAAATGCCTCGGCGCTTTGATGAAACGATCCGTTGCTGGCGGCCACCAGCCTCGCGAACTGGGTGCGCACTTCCACGGAATATTCCCTGGCGACGACACTGAGGATGCCGTCCAGCTCGGATATTTCCTCCTGGGAATGAACAGGGTGCGCCAGGACTTCGGTAACTTTTCGCAGCAATTCGCGGCGGCTTTCGCTGTTGGCCTGCGTATCCAGGTCCTTGAGCATGGCATACCGGTTTGCTGAAGCGCTCATGCCGCCAGGCTCACGGTGATTTCGGTGCTGACGCTCTTCGAGAAATCCTGAAAGATCGCGACCAGCTCCTCGGCGTCCATCACGCGCACGGCTCCCCTGCCAAAGCGGTACTTCCAGAAGCTGGTAATGTGGGACATCGCACCCATCTTTTCGCCAATCTCGAGGAACATGGAGGGCGCATTCAGCAGAAACTCGCGGAAACGGCGCGCGTCGCGATTGGCAATCAAATCCTTATAGGCGTCACTGTAAACTGCCAGGATGCGATGGATATCATCACTGTTGCGCTTGGCGCCGCGAATGATCACCTGCCTGGCCGACGCGATATAGACCTTCTGTTCATGATCAACGGCGCCGGCAGGCTGAATCGCCTTGACGTGGCGCAACGTCGTCATCAGGTCGGGCCAGAAATCCATCAGGCTCCACTTGTAATAAATAAAACCGCGCCAGCTGAAAACGCCTTCGCGGAACTCACTCGTGCTCAAGCCCAACGTGGCTCGCAAGGGTTCGAGCTTGTCAGTGACTTCGCTCGACAGCAATGCTTCAACCATGCGCGCGGTGGCGGACTTTTGGCCGCCGCCGGCGCAGTTTGCCATCTCGATCAAGCGGCCGATTTCCCCGGCAGTATACTGAAACATGCGTTGCTGATCCGACTCGGAAATCTCAAAATAGCGCGCGTCCGGGTTGATTTCGTTGTTGCGCAGATGCTCGCGCAGCAAGAAAGGGTCGAGCGAGGGTACACGATCCAACAGTTCCAGCACTCTTGTATCGCGGGACAGGTCCTGATTCTCGCCACAGTGGCAGACCTCGCGAAGCATGTTCTCATAGCCGCGCTGGCCCACCATCAGCGACTTTCCACCGGAGCGCAGATCCGCCCTTTCGAACGGGATGATCACCTTCGTGCCGATCGCGCGCGGGGTTGAGAAAAAGTCGACTTCGTCGCTGCGCAAGCGATGTTTTACAATAATGGCGTTGTTCAGGTGCTGCGACGTGAAGAGCGGATTACTTTGGAAGCCGGCATCCTCGCCATGGGCCTGGCTTATTGCCAGCAGGTTCAGCACACGGCTGGTCGATGCACCACTAAGGGCCATCAGGCTGCGAAAGCTTCGATCAACGGCCATGGCGGCTCTCCGGAAGTGACGCGATGCCTGCTTTCCAGCAATGAATTTCGCAGCTTCCGATCTGCATCTCAAAACCTGATAGCGGGCACATTCCGCGCGCATTTGCGCGAAGATCGATAGATTATCGGTTGGGGACGACCATAGGCAGCGGGGCTGATGAGTGCGTTAACAACAAGCACCGGGGCGGTGTACCAGTACACCGTTCAATGCAACCGCATCCGGCTGGTTTGTTTTCTTTAGCAGCGGCGCAGCATGAAATTTCCTACATTGTAGGCGTTGGCATCGCAGTACCTTGCTCATCCGCCGCGCAGTAAATCATCCTTAAGGACACCATTGTCATGCTGAAATCTCATCGCGCGTGAATCAAGAGGGTGTCCCGTGTCCAGTGACAGTTCCATCCGCCTCCTGACGGCACTGGGAGGTGCCTCTACCAGCCGGGTTCTCAACCTGTGCAGCATCGACGCGAAAAATGCGAATAATGCGGAGCATGCAGAAAAGCCGCTATTCCTCTCGCCCATACTCAACAAGTCCTTTCTGCTCAAACATCGCATACGCGGCGACGAGGCCTATCTCTTCGGAAGTGCGACCGCCGTGGCGACCAAAATCATCATCCCGTTCGATGCCAGTGATTTGCGCTCCGGCGGCCGCTCACTGTTCGTGGACCAGCGTGGCTATGTCGAATCCTTGCGCGAGGTGGGCAATTACAACAGCGAGGCGTTGGACCATGACTTGATGGTGCTTCGGCTTCTGAACGGGGTGCCCTCGCTTGACCCGTTCCTGTTGCGCGAACACTTGCGCAACAACAAGATTGAAGTCTCGCCCAGCTACTTCGCTATCTCCGAGGGCGATCAAGAGCGGATGCACGTTTTCGTCAGCCAGGAAATGTCGCGTCTGGTCGCGTTGGCAAACGGCAGCGGCAGCAATGAATCCAGCAATCGTCTGGTCACGGCCATGTTGTCCAACGAGATCGACGAAAAGCTTGAACCTCTGCGCCTGACACTGGGCCTGACAGGCAACGATTTCCGGGAAGGCGTTTTCAGCTGGCGCGGCTTCCTATATTACAAATGGTCGATGGGAAAATTCTGGCCCGATGTGATGGGCGTGCTGCGCGAAATCAACACTATTGCCCCTCGCGGTACCATTACGACAGATCAGAAGGTCTTTCTGGCTGGCCTGCGCCGCAAGATCATCTCGATGGTGCGCGACAACGGCAATCACGTGAACAAGACCCTGGCAGTCTACGATTCCTCCTTTCAGGGCCTTGTACAAAATCAATCGCCTGGGGCATTCCGCGACTTCCTTTTGAGCGCTCCCAACATGTTCCTGGACCTGGGGGAGAAACTGGGCACCATTTCCCATATCGTCAGTTTTTGGCGGTACCGCTTCGCGTCGAATGGCTCAAATCATATCGACGCGGAAGAGCTTTCGGCCATCTTTCAAGAGTTCTCCAGCTGTATTGGCGACAAGATCCAAGCGGAGAGTTCACTCATAAAAAGGCCGAAGCTGATTGATGCCACCGCTGCATAGCTTCGAGGTGCCATTGATCTTGGGCAATGCTGCGTCGCGCCGTGAAATGGGATGGGTAACTTAGATTCCTGCATTACCGGTGGTTGGTCGAATGACCGCCATTGGCGCAAAGCGGACGTTCCAGGTGGCAGGCAGGCGGTCTCTTAGGGCGTCAGGCGCTGCGCCTCTGCGCCACGGCATAGACCCGGCTATTGCCCAGCATGTAGGCGTGGAACGGCCCGGCGAACAGTGCGGTGATGGGCGTCTCGCCCACATCCAGACCGCCGGCATAGGCGCCGAAGGCGGGCAGCACCAGGCGCAGCCCGTCGGAGACGAAGCAGCGGCGGCGCACGCTGCGGCCCCATTTGCCGACGGTGGCGCACGGATGCAGGTGCCCCGCCATTTCGCCCAGATGCAGTTCGGGACGTGGTTCGTGGCGCAGCGTCAGGCCCCCCAGCGCCACTTCGCCCGCGATGCTGCCGCCCAGCCATGATGGCGGCTTGGGGTCATGGTTGCCGGCGATCCAAAGAAATTCGCCCACCTTTGACAGCGCTTCCAGCATCGCGCGTTCTTCCGACCCGATACGGTCGCCCGCGCCGCCATCATGGAAGGAATCGCCCAGCGCAATGATGGTGGCAGGCTGGTGACGGCCCACCGCCTCGGCCAGCTTCAAAAGCGTGGCGCGGCTGTCATAGGGCGGCAGCAACTGGCCGGAGCGGGCATAGGAACTGCCCTTCTCGAAATGCATGTCGGCCACCACCAACGCACGAAAGGCGGGCAGGAATGCCGCGCCCAGGGGATCGAGCAGCACCGTCTCGCCATTCACGTCGATGATCAAATCAGTCCACACGCATGGCGTCCCGTATCAAGGCGTCTTCATTTTCGTGCAGGATATCCTCATCCACCGCGCCTGCCACCATTTCCTTGGCGATTTCCAGCAGGGCGGGAACCGCCAGGGGCGAAACCCGGTCCAGCCGCCGCGTCACGATCCGGCCCTTGATGCGGGCCAGCATATCGCCCAGCCGCGCGATGTCGAGCAGGCCGGTTCCCGCATCGGCATAGGTGGCACGCAACAGCACATGGTCGGGCTCGTGCGCCCGCAGCACGTCGTAAACAAGATCTGACGAAAAGGTCACCTGCTTTCCGGATTTTTCCTGGCCCGGGAAGCGGCGCTGGATCAGCCCGGCGATGATGGCGCAGTTGCGGAACGTGCGCTTGTAAAGATTGGACTCGGCCAGCCAGGCGTCGAGATCGTCGCCCAGCATGTCCTGGTCGAACAGCGCGCCGAGTTTGACGCCCGACATGTCGCGCGCCGCCCAGATGCAGAGGGCATATTCGTTGGCGACAAAACCCAGCGGGCGGAAATTCAGTCGCTCCAGCCGCCGCGTCAGCAGCATGCCCAGGGTCTGATGCGCCAGCCGCCCCTCGAAGGGATAGCAGCAGAGATAGTGTCGCTTGTTGCGCGGGAAGGTTTCGATCAGCAGTTGTCCCGGCAGCGGGATGACGCTGCGCAGCTCCTGGATCGCCAGCCATTCGCCCACCGGGCCAGGCAGTTCGCCCCAGCTTTTGGGATTGGAAACCATCTCGCGCACCCGTTGCGCCAGGAAGGTGGAAAGCGGAAACTTGCCGCCATTGTAGCTGGGGATTTCGGCGTTCGGATCCTTGGAGCGGCTGACATAGGCCGCGTCCTCGCGCAGGCCTTCAAAACGCAGCACCTCTCCGGAAAAGACGAAGGTGTCGCCCACCGAAAGCTGTTCGATGAAATACTCTTCCAGCTCGCCCAGCTTGCGGCCGCCGCCACCGGCCGGGCGGCCCTTGCCCATCAGCTTGATCGCCACCATCGGGTCTTCGACAATGACGCCGACATTGAGGCGATATTGCTGCGCCAGCCGGGGATGGGCCAACCGCAGCTTGCCGTCCGGCGTGGCGCGCAATCGGGCATAGCGGTCATAGGTGCGCAAGGCATAGCCGCCGGTGGCGACGAAATCGGTGACGGCGTCGAAGTCGGTCCGGGTCAGCGCCATATAGGGTGCGGCAGAGCGAACCTCGGCATAGAGCGCGGCGGGATCGAACGGCGCGGC
>Ga0316218_1001352_pt1 | contig 26722 bp, 35 predicted proteins | sample TBH18003metaG_FD_203634 | JGI IMG/M metagenome (GOLD analysis project Ga0316218, IMG submission 203634) | Freshwater microbial communities from Trout Bog Lake, Wisconsin, USA - TBH18003 | ecosystem: Environmental > Aquatic > Freshwater > Lake > Hypolimnion/Profundal zone | place: USA: Wisconsin...
CCATAACAGAATTCAAAAGTTTTATCAATTATATGTGCCATTTATTTCTTTTCCTCAATGTAATGTTTACTCCAATCATACTGTGTTTCTTGATGTCGAGTGTCTTGATAGTGTGTGGGACCATTGTAATAGTCTAAACCAAAATGACGTCTTATATTCTTCTGATCACCTTGGCTACCACAAATGTCAGCACAACGTTCACCAACTAGACGATAGAAATGTTCGAGATTATCTGTTACAGGTAATCCTGCTTTTTCTGCTAGTTTTTCTAATTCTTTAGTCATACTATATTATATTTAGGTTTTTGGTAAATGTCAAATATTTTTTGCACTGTCTAATATACTTTCTAATTGGGCCTGCCGTTCTAGCAGTTTGAAAAACAATGCTAGGGTATTGGCCGCATCAACATCCGCTCTATGTGCTTTACCTTTGAAATGCAGTTTGAAATAACCCATGGCTGACGCCAAACCTCCACTGGGTGCCTTACCACGTGTTAGCATCAAGTAAGTGTACCAGGTCTTGACATCGATCCAACGACGGCCAAAATGCGGAAAATCAGCATGGTTTTTGCTGAATTCTGACAATAATTCCACACTATCGCCTCCACCCCAAGTCACTGGATTGACGAAGGTATTATGCTCTTTGATCAGTTCACTGAGCTCACGGGCAACATATTCATGGCTATAACTTTCGGCACGTATGTCTGCATCAGTTATACCTGTTAGGTCATTGATGAATTCGCTGATAGGTTCTTGTGGATCTATGAACCATTTGCGTACTATATAGTTTTCAAAGCGTGTGCTCTTGTTACCTATGGCAACACCAACTTGTATTATTTTACTACTAGGTTGGTTAAGCTCTAGATCAAGAGCTAGGAAATTACTGTCAGCTATCATTGATTAATTCTGTCTTTCCATAGCCTCGGATATCATACAGACATTACATAATCCATACCATCTATTTTGTAATGGGGCACGACATTTGGTACACATTCCCTGCATAGGTGTGTAGGTCATTTTAGGTCCTTTCTGGGTAGCCAGCAGTCAGCCATTCAGCCATGGTGCTAGCATTTTCACTGAGTTTAACGAGATCATACTTACCACAAAACTTTAAGAACTGTGCACCAACCATTGGTTGGTTTTTAGGTACTTGGGCATTGGCAATCGTTTCTGCTATCTTAACCTTTATGTCATCTGGTTGAGCTGTCAGATCAACTAAGGTACGATTGCGTTCATAGTCATCTAATACACGATGTTCTAGGCCATTATGGTCAACCCAACGCTGTAGCATGAGATTGTTCCAATTATAGCCTTTGGTCATACGGTCAGCGAATGCTTCTTCTAAGCCAACCTTGTTCTTACTACCTTTGGTGCGCACGCCTGGAAATGCGGAAAATATATTGTCTGTAGGATCACCACGCATACACTTTTCAAAAAGTATAAACTTAGGATCTGGAATCTTCTTAGGTTCTTTGGTCTTTTTATCTATGACAGGTTTACCTTTCTTGTCAAAGATACCCTGTAAGGTATGGAGCTCATCGCTGATACCATTGTATTGTACTACATTGTAGTCTAGTAATTGGTAAAAGTCAGTATCGCTACTTACTACAGTATGATGATCATCTGGGTGACTGGCTATCCAGCCAGCTATCAAATCATCTGCTTCTAGTTCTGGGTGTTGTAAGACTGTGCAGTTGGTCTTTTCTGCTATAAAAGTCTTTAGAGTGTCAAAAGTTTCCCAGAATAGTCGATCTTCTTCTTGTTCACTTTCTGTCAATGCGGCACGGGCAACACTGCGATTCTTTTTATAAGGCTCGTAAAAGTCCTTGCGCCAGCTACGTCCTTCTAAACAGAATATCACATGATCAGCCTTTTGATCACGGAATGCTTTGTTCACTGAAGCTAGGGTTACGTGGATAGCAAAACCCAGCTTATCCCAAGTGTCGCTTTGACGATGTGCTGAATGTCTTGCTCTGAAAAATGTGTTGGCTGTGTCTACTAATAGATATCTCATTTAACAATTATACTTTCATTCAGTATATTTGTCAAGTGAGGATCCAAAAACTCAGCCCAAGCTCTATGAGCATCAGGACCAAAATGATAGCTATTTGGATTAACTGTTTGAAATCCTTGGGATTTCAACCAATAATAGTATGTTCCGTCGTGGTTATATGGATCTATGTATGAATTCGCCCAATCTCTACGATCGATAGTGTCGTGGTTAAAAGCGGAAAAAGTATTGAAAAACAAGTGTGGAATCTTTTGATCCTGTAGTTCTAGATGTAGATCAAATATTTGGTTATGCCAATGGACTGCTTTATTATTGACATCAGTGTTTAGTACCCACTGTTTATAGTAGTCCTGCACAGCTGGTGGCCAATCACGACCTACGCCACCTGCACTGAATTGATAGTAAGTGCCTTCATAGAGATATTCAACTCGTTCCCAAGTGGACCACCCAATTAGTATACCTAGTGGTTTTTGTTTTTCTCTGAGATATTCTTTGGTAGTGCGTAAGATGCGTTCATTGCTAGCCCCACTTTCTGCAGCACAGTCTAACAGCACACCTTGAGAATTAGCTAGCAGAGTAGCATAGCTGACATATAGATTGTCAGGGTGAGGTTGGCGACCTAGACCACGATATAGTTCGTCGTCTTCCGCAAAACAATGATGATTGACAGCTTCAGCACCCGCTGTATGGCTATCACCATTGACATAGAGGATCAACTTATTTCCGTTCTGCCGTTACCTAGATCACGGCGTGTTACACGATTACTTGGATCTGCTTGTTCTTGTTCATAGTTTTCCATGACTACATTTGAACACACAGCACGGAACCAATTATCAACTATGTCTTGATCTGTACGGCCTTGATAACCAGCTTTGATAAGACGAGCAACAAATATATCGTTCCAATCTAATTCAAAAGCACCTTGGCTGGGATTAGCTGTATCGATCTCCATGCTTAATACAGTTACCCAAGGCTCATTTTTCAGTGTAGCCGCATCCTTTGGATTTTTAGGATCAAGTTTTGGTTTAGCTGATGCTTTAGGTGTTTTAGCGACTGTGGGTTTTTTCTTATCGTTGACCTTTGGTTTAGCTTTAGCCTTTGGTTTTTCTTGTTTTAATATTTTTTTGAATTTATCTAACATAATTAGTCCTTAAATAAATCTAACTTTTCCCATGGTAAGTCAGCCTTACCAAAGTGTCCATAGTTAGTTGTTTGGCTGTATATCGGACGGAACAGCTCAAATCTATTTATGATGCCCTGTGGTGTTAGGTCAACATTTTCTCGTATCCATGCAGTGATGGCATTATCAAACTCAATACCCTTATCAGTCTTGACAAACAAACTGGTAGGTTCTTTAACACCGATAGCATAACTGATTTGTACAGTGGCTTTATGTGCACCTCGACTGGCTACGATATTCTTAGCTAGATACCTAGCCATATAAGCAGCACTACGATCAACTTTAGTAGGATCTTTGCCGCTAAAAGCACCACCGCCATGAGGACTATAGCCACCATAAGTGTCAACAATAATCTTACGCCCAGTAAGACCAGTGTCACCATCAGGCCCACCAATAACAAACCGACCAGTAGGATTAATAAGGAACTCAGTAGCATCATCGATTAACTCCTCAGGTAATAAATCTTTAATATAAGCTTCAACAGCTAATCGAACTTCACTGATGTCCATATCAGCTGAGTGTTGTGTTGAACAGACTATCTTGGCAATACGACTAACTGTGCCATCGTCATTATATTCCATCGTAACTTGACTCTTAGCATCAGGACCTAACCAAGTAGCACCATTCTTGCGGCGCAGTGTTAGTTCTTTAACAATCTTATGACTGTAGTAGATAGCACTTGGCATCAAATCCGGTGTTTCATTGATAGCGTAACCAAACATCAGACCTTGGTCACCCGCACCAAACGTATCAGTGCCTAGGGCGATGTCTGCTGATTGTCCATGCATGTAGTTGTCGATCTTGACAGTAGACCAATTGAATCCATCTTGCTCGTAGCCAATATCACGGATGACACGACGCACAGCCGTTTCAACTTCTAGGTGATTGTAAATGCCTTTGTATTCACCAGCTAGGACGACTTGATTGGTGGTTACCAGTGTTTCACAGGCACAACGATATGCGGGATTTTCTTCACGCATCATCAGATCTAATACTGCATCACTGATAGCATCTGCTACCTTATCTGGATGCCCTTCGCTAACACTTTCACTTGTAAATAAGTAACTCATCTTTTTCCTTTTACCATCTATTGGGTTTATTAGTTTGCCATGTTATATTTTTACCTTGTCTAAGATCTCGATCAATATCGTCGATCCAGGCTCTAGTTTCAGCGGTGATCTTAAATTTGGGTAACACTATGTCTACATATTCTAAATGCTCACCTGGAGTAGCATGATTGTCTATGCGATTATATTTACTTAACAGTTTACGCCAGCCCCATTTATTTTCATCGATGATTTCTCCACGCACTTGATCAGGCACAGCACTAAAATCATTCAGTAAAAAATCATCGAACGATGGCCAATGTTCGCCAGCTACTTGTTCATACTTTTCCTGTACAGCCTCGTAGTCTTTTCTAGGAAGAAACGGTCTACTGGTAAAATCTCCGTTAAACACTAGATCATATATGCTAGGCTTGATATACTCTAAAGTATCTTTGTAGGCAGTGATGATTTCATCCGCACGATCGATGACCATATCTTCTATTTCATCTACTTTAGTTATAGGTACTAGGCTTAAGAAATCATGTTTAACACCATAGTGCTCTAACAGTTTCTTAGCGGCATGTATGACTGCTAGATCGCGTATTAAGTAACCACGTTCATCTGCGAATTCACGCACAAACTCTTGGCTATAACGATCCTGCGCATAGATACTGCCTGCACCTAACCAATGACCTTTGACATATCTATCTTCACGTGCTATATTAGTCCACATGATAACGACTGTGTCCATCGGACCTAGATCGTTTTTAACTAGACATTCTATTAGAGAATTGAATATAAACTGATTACCACAACCTTGTTGTGCCCAGTTTTCAAAACTGTCGAATTCTTTACTGATTATATCAGCCCAGGTCGGCCACTTGTAACTGGTAAAACTACAACCAAACGTGAATAGTCTATTCACTACTTACCCCAACTATTACCCCATAGATCAACATGTAATCTTGGACTGTAATAATAGCCACGCACCATGGCTTCATCAGCTACGTTAAATTTATTGCCATCATAAACACTGACTACACCACCTACTGGCATGATGTAAACAACACCTTTGAATTTGGCTTTGCGGTATTCTGCCACAGCTCGATCGACTTCGTCAAAATCACTAGGTTTCTCAACTACAAATTTAAGATATGTTGTACCAATCTTTTCATAGCTTTTGACGATCTCAGGTTTGATAGCATCTGCCCATGCTTCACCTGATGCACTTAATTTAGCACTTACACTAAATGTAATTTCTCTACCAGCACGATTCCATAGTTTCAAATACTTGGCAAAGTCTTCATGTAACTCTTGGGTACCATTAGTTTCAAATGTAATGTTCTTTAGGTTATACATGTCTGAGTGACTTAATAGTTCACTGTAAGCACGTTGCCATCCTAGCAATGGCTCACCACCTGTGATTACTAAATGAGTATCATTACCATTAGGCATGGTCCAGCTGTTGCTAGGAACTAGCGCCAACATCTTAGCGACTACTTCTTTAGTTTCAAGCGTAGGACTTAGATGTTTAAAGCGGGGATCCCATGACGCATAACTGTCACAGCCTGTCGTAACCAATGGTAAGTCTTCATATTTGTTATACAATTCAACTTTGACAGCATCACGTTCTGTTGAACAAGTGCCTCTAGGCATGCCAAATCCACCACAGGTAAAGTTACAGCCAAATGTTCTTAAAAATACACTAGGAACACCTACAAAGCGTCCTTCACCTTGTGCTGAATAGAATATTTCACTTACTTTCAGTTTCATATAATCCCGACCATTTCTTTAGTTTTTCTTTTTTAGCTGCATTGGCAGCATTAATGTTATTTAGATCAACAACACCGTTGTCTACTAAAATATCTACAAGGGCCAACATGTCACCGATTTCCATTTCTAAATTAGCACGTTGTGTATTTCCGGATTTGTGTTCGTTATCTATACCGAAACGATAGATCTTACTGGCTGCTTGGATTACTTCAGCACATTCTTCCTGTAAGATGATCAATGCTTCTTGTGTTTTATTGGCAATCATAACTATATTGTACACGAGATTCACTCAAGTGTCAAGGTCTCCGATGATGATTTTGTGGGTTTAATATCGATAATTTTCTTATAACTTAATGAGCCGGATTGTAAGTTGGTTTCGGTTATCATGTTTTTGATATCAGTCAGCCTACCTGGACCACGCCAAACTGGCCAATTGTATTTGATAGCAGTTTCATTGATTTCGATCCTACGACGTATGCGTTCACGTATATCCAGATTCTTATTTAGGTCTGATTTCCAAAACAGTCCAGTCAATTGCCCAGTATAGTTTGGTACTTCAGCAAACATCATCTCATGTTGATCTATCAGTCTACTCAAAGGTGTGTTTGGATATATGATCAATAGCAGGCCAAGATCGACACCGATGATAGTGCCTGAAGCTACATAACGTTGCCAACGTTTGAACATGTCAACAGTGTCTTGATGATCTTCTATAGTTTCGCTGAGATAACCAGTGAACATCAAGAACATGACGTGCAGATTATACTTTTCAAACATTTCCAATTGATAGTCAGTGTCTTCATTGGTAAAGTTTTTACCCATTTCCTTGCGCACACGATCACTGCCTGTTTCTAATCCCACATAAAAGTCTGAACCCCCGGCTTTACTGATCATTTCAAAGTGTTCATCTTTTAGGGCTTTCTTAGGTAAGAATATAAACTGTCCACCCCAATGTAGTTTTTCAGCGAATGGGTATTTGGCCAACATTTCACACATCTGTAAGAAGTTCTTTTGATTACCATTCACCAGACTGTCTGTAAAGTAAAAATTAGTCACACCAAAACGTTCATAGTTATCGATAATTTCTCTTGCGATATTTTCACCTGATCTATAACGGAACTTGGGCCAAAAGCGTTCTACATCACAGAACGTACATTTACGCACACAGCCACGGCTGCCTGTGATAAAGAAACTTTTCTTTCCGTTGACATGATCATAGTCATCAGTATCAAAATAACTGTAGTCTGGGAATGGCATGTTGTCTAGATTATCTAGCTGTTCGTAATCGTAATCATCTACACCTGGAGCAGACTGCCCACGTAAGTATTCTGTAAGAGAACGTTCAGCTTCGCCTGTGATGATAGTATCAACTAGTCCTTGTTTCTTTAGCTGTGTACCAAACTTGACTTCATTGTTGTCAAAGATACTTAAACTGTCTAGACCCATTCCACCTACTACTATCTTGCCTTTGAAGAATTCTTTGAGTTTTTTACACAACAGTTCAGTAAAGAATCTACTGTCATAGGTAAACACACTGATCATTATATAATCATATTCAGCTTGTTTGATAGTATCGAGATAAGGTTGTAACCATTGCTCGATGATCATAGTATCTACTTCACTGGGTGTGACTATCTTACGGAATATACGATCAAAATGATCATAGTCTTTGCCTGTAGCTCTACACCACCGCACAAACTTAATATTAAGATCATTGGCAGTTACATCATGTCCAAGGCTTTTACAGATAGCACAAACGATAGCCGCCCCACTGGGTGGACGCTCTGCGCTGATAACTGGTGGACATAATACTAGGGTTTTCATTTGATCAGATCTTTAATTTCTTGTATTATTTCTAATTCTTTTTCATAGTGGAACAGCAAAGTATAATTACTGTATTCTTCCATTGGTGCTATTTCTTGTTTGAACTTTAACAGTGTCAACCAGCTGAGATAGTCTCTAGGGATTTCTAACACGAATTCACCATCGATACCTACGATACTATCAATGTTGACATTGTCAAAACCTTTGGTATTTTGGAACAACACTCTACCTGCGGCCAACTGATTAAACCAAATACGATCAAAACCTAGTTTGGTGATACGGAAGTTACAGTCTTGGGTGATATTACCTTGTTGATCTACCACAGTATCGTAGATATGATTCTCACCTTGGCGTTTACCATAGTGTTGTATTTTCAGTGTATTTTGTTCTTCTAGTTCCAGATCTACTATGATAGATGTTTCAGCGGCTAATTCTCGATCAACTAACACTGTGTCATTGAACACGATGCGAACATAAGGCCAATGATTACACCAATTGGCTATAAAGTCAACTTGAAAAGGAATCGACATATTGTAAGGGATTATCTAATCAATCCATAAACGTATATACAAAATATTATGGCATTCAATGTCCATAACTCTGGTTTCTTCCAAAGCATACCAGTTATGACCCAGAACAAACAGGCAAAACTCAGTACAACAATATTTAATGGATATACGTCGAAGCTGGTCAATGTCACACCAACGATGGTTACTATGTTAGCACCCCAGCCTATGATTTTGCTACGATCTAAGAAAAATTTCAATCTAGCTCCCAGGGATAAACTATCCAAACAGGTTCTTCTGCTTTATTAATCTCAACACCACTATAATTGACCTTACGGCTAAACTCACTGCTTAGATTATCGGTTAATACAGCGAAGCGGACATTCTGTCCCCAAATAGCTGACCACGCAGTATTGTCAGGCAAACAACTGGCTTGCCAATCTTCGATGATCCAATCTAATGTAGCACCAGTATCATTTATGTCATCTACGATTAGGATATTTTTACGCAGTGCCGGATCTGTTTTAGTACCATCGCCATGTACATAACCAAACGCATCTTCACTCATCCATGCATTCATTTCTGTGTCTGCATGATCACGTAGGCTTACTTTTAATGTCCACATAGGAATATCTAACCAATGACTTAGATAAACAGCAGGAATCAATCCACCACGTGTTAGTCCTACGATATAATCTGGACGCCATTGATCTTTGCTCAGTTGGAAAGCGATTTTCCTTGTGAGCTTTTCTATATCATTATGTGTGTAATATACTTTTTTCATATTAGCCTTTGTATGCTCGAATGCTGACTATCTCACCTGAGTCATTGAATGTGATAACATCAACTACTTTAACTGTTTCTGTTCCATTTACTAAAATATCTAATTCTGCTACTACAGTATTATCATCTTGATATAGTGCCAACGGTGTAGCTTTGATAGTGTCAACACTTTCAAAGATCTGTTTGTTAGCTTTGACAACAAAAGTTATACCTGCCTCAGAAACTTCCCAATCACGCAGTGTGACCTGGCTGTTGAACATACCGCTTAATGTACCAATATCTTTATTTGAAAAAGCATTAAAATAACTTAATGCTAAATTTTTAAGATTCATTTTTCTTCTCCAAAAATGCAACGCGATTGCGTAACCATTTAACGTCTTCATATGAAGATGCTAGTTTATTTTTTGTTATTTCAAATTCTTTGCGCAGATCAGCATCAACTTGTTCGATAGTTTTTCTATTCCTGCTTTCACCCAAGTTAAGCCCAATCAATATACCAAAGAATAAGCCAACGAAAAACCAAGCGAAATCAATCATCTGGGTGCAAACTCCTGTTGTAATTTAATATTGTCAAAGAACTCTTTCTTGGTATTACCATCTTCTTTGAATGCACCTTTAAGCACAGTTGTCTGTGTTAACGAACTATGTGCCATGATGCCACGATTTTCACAGCAACCATGTGTTGCTTGGATATACACAGCGACATTATCACTGCCTGTGGCTTTCATTATTTCTCTTGCGATGTCATTAGCAAGTTCTTCTTGTAGCGTACCGCGACGAGCGCACCACTGAGCGATACGAGTATATTTGCTAAGTCCAATAAGTTTTTGGGCAGCGATAATCCCAATATATGCGACACCAGCAACAGGTTGATGATGATGGCTACACATACTGCGAAGCTCACTTCTAACAACCAACATACCTTCATATCTGTCCTCACTATCATTTGGAAAAGCTGTAGCATCTGGCGCTGGATCATAACGTCCTGCCATGATTTCATACAAGTACATTTTGGCAAGTCTACGTGCTGTGCCTTTTGAATTTGGATCTTCATGTCTATCGATGATTAAACTGTCTAGAACACCCTCAAACTTTTCTGTAAGTTCGTCTACTAGCTGTTCTCGTTCTTCGTTTTTGATATATTTTGATATATTATCACCTGCCCAGTATCTCGCACCATCATTGCTGATACGTTCAAGTATAATATCACTGATTTTATTGCTCATTTATGTCTCCGATGTTAACCCAGTGGATTGGGATATGTATATATTATATAGGTTTATTTCAACAAGGTCAAATATATTTGTGTAGATGTTCTGCCCAAAGAGCATGTCCTTGCTCATTTATATGTGTGTCTATGGAACTAAGGGTGATCTGATGTTTAATAATGAATTCAGTCATAAACCCAGCATGTGGTTCACGTAAATCTATACCTTTGACGCTTTCTTCACTGAAGTAAAATGGTATGTAGCGTCCCGGACAGGTCAATTCAACGCTGTCAGAATAGCTTTGGAAATTGAGTCTTTGTTCATGATCGCTGTAGTAATCTCTAAACCAAATGTCATAATAGGCCAAACCTTGATCTTTGGGTTTAAAATTCAACCAATTGTTCACATCTTTATTAGTCGGATTATTGCTACGGAAAAATTCTTGTGTGTTGGTTTTGTATATCAATCCTTGATCACATACCGCCAGATGTTTTGGATTGTCTCTGTCTAGCACAAATGATTTTCTGCTGGGGTGGCTCCACCCAATGATGACTAGATCGTTGTAATTGATATCGGGTAAGGCCTGTCTATAAGTATGATATATAAAAAGATTATCAGAACCAGGTTCTGACAGATTACTGTATGGTATGTTGAGACTACGGGCTAAAAGATCTACCCAACAGTGTTCTTTGTGTTCTAAGTTAAATGGCAAACAGAAACTATGGCCAAACACCCATAGCTTACGCATTTAAGAATCCTGATATCTGTAGTGTGTGCTTGTTGGTCATACCAGCATTAGCACCAAGATGCAGTATTTCGCTGTCCCAGATCCAACCTTGACCTTGATGCCAGTGTGTGTCTACTGTGTCGTTGAATTGTATAAAGTGGCCTAATGCCCAATCTTCTAGATAGATGTTAGCACGCACTTTAGTTTCCTTGCGATCAGGATAGAGTTTATTGATCTGATAGAATGTATCTCTGTGTAAAGGTATCACACAGCCGGGTGGTTGTCTGATCGAGCTAACAGTAACAACATCAATGCCCAATTGATCACCGATGGTTTTATAGTCGATCTGATCTTCAGACCACCAAAGTTGATTGATCTTGGTATTTTCAAAACAATAGCTATCAGGGAATCCGCCATATTGTTCATGTATGTCTGTTAGTTCATAGACTTGATGTTTGATACAACTACCTTCATGTGTAGAATAGTCTGCATTTAAAAATATGCCAAAGTCATAGTCAAGTTTTGTTGATTTAAGTATCATTTTATAGTTATTTCTCTGAGATCAGGGTACTGTTTGTATTTAGGCGTTTGATCGATACTGCCAATTTTTTCCAATCCCTGCTCAGCATCTTCTGGGGTTGGGCGATAATGGTATCCCATTTCAAATGTCTGCTGTTCTTCCCAGGGGCTGATTGATAGGTCACGCCCATCATAACGCTGACGTATTAATTTCTTATAAGCTGTTTCATCATCTAACAAGATAGCACCACCATGACCGATAGCCAATGGTTTATCGTAGCCAAAACTTAGACACTGCATCTGCCCTGCGCGATACATACCTTCTTTAAGCAATCTGGCACTGTCCCAAATGCGTGTGTCAAAGAAATGATACTCACCGATCCATTGTTTGTCGTGTCCTGCATAGCTATAGCGTATATTTAATTTGTGCATGAGCATGGGGATACTGATATAAGTATAAGGAGTAAAACGACATTCTTGTACTTGATCATAGCGGAAACACAGTTCAAGAGCATGCGTACAACAGTCAGTCATGACTACATACGGTGCGCCTGTGAATATACTCAGATAGTCTTCAAATTGTTTTATTTTGTTAAATGCTGTCATGATGTGACCAATAGATTTTTAATCCTACCCTGTCTCCTAAGAGCATAAAAGTCTTCTAATTTGCCTTCTACTCGAGATGTAGCTGTATAGTTGGTAGGTGTTTTAGATCCTGTTTCTACATTGTAATTAGTTTGTAAACTAATAGGATAAGTCGCATTAGCGTCAACAGTAAATGAATTCTGTAAGTCTAATAGGTCTGTAGTCACATCGCTGGTCAATGTCTGTAGTACACTTAATGCCAACCTAGCCGCCTGATGTTTGTGTTCGTACATGAATTTATATGATCCTGCGTGTAGAGCATGACCACCTGCACTGTCTTTACCTAACAAGCCATAATAGAGATAATTTTTAACTGTAAAACGCATAGCAGTATAATGATCTTTAAACACAGGATCCTGTTGGACAGCATCAAAAAATTCATCATAGAATGTTCTATAAGCGATACCAGCGATGTTTCTAGCATACTTGGCTATGATCTGTGTATAGCCCATGGTATGGAACTGTATGATCATCCAACTGTACATATAACAGTCAATCATTTCTTCAGTGGTCATGGTATTGGTACTGTTAATGATTTCGATCGATTCAGGGATATCCTCATCATTCTTACCAAGGCTCATATAGTCTTTGACCATGACTGTGGATATTTCATATTTCCTACGGCTTTCTTCCGTGGCCAATTCACTGTTGGTAAACAGTTGGCATAACCAAGCATCAATGGCTTGATGTTGTCCTAGTTCTAATAGTTGATTAAGTCCTGTGATCCAAGATTCTTTAGTTTCTTCAGGCAATCCTAGGATCAATTCTGAGTAGGTACTGATGTCATATTTGCGGCTAAGCTCTAATAGATAGCTGATATTGTTAGTTTCCATATTCTTACGTTTGATAGCGTCTAATGTCAGATCATGCATGCTCTGCATACTGAATGTGACACCTCTGCTTAATGGTCCCATGATACGAGCTATTTCAAATACAGTTTCTGTGCTGTTCTTTGCATATTGTAAATTAACTGTTTCGATCCTGCTGTTGTCAGCGGCCTGTCGTATGATCTTGGCTATTTCAAGATCACGTTCTTTAAAGATACCAAAGTTAGCATCTGCATTGAATATATAAGCCACACGATTCTTAGCAGCCCAAGACATCTCATCGATGATACGACCTAGTTTAAATTTAGCTACTTTGCTGTAAGTTAACCCACCCCAATCACAGAATGTACAGGCATAAGGACAGCCACGATTGGTTTCTAGTGTCATGGCCCAAATAGCATCAGGATGTTCATTGACTATCTTGTCAAAAACACCTGTGATATAGGGACTAGGGATGTCAAGGTCTTTCAGTCTACTGCGTGGATAAACAGATTTGATTGTTTCACCTGCGATTATGGTCTTAAGCAATTCAGTAAATGCTAGTTCACCTTCACTTAACACTACACTGTCAATGAAATCATAACCGGACATGCGTTCACCAGCTTGAGGCCCACCAAATACGATAATACAATCAGGCCAGTGCTGTTTGATTTTCTTAGCCAGTTCTATACAATAGTATTCATTCCATGTGTAACAACTAAACCCACATAGTTTGGGGTTGTCTAGCCGATCTAATACTGCTTGATGTGGATCACGTTTAAAGATTAATTCTTTAAGATCAAAGTTTTCTGTGATTTCGGAAAATTGACTGGCGTAGGACCAAAGGCATCCTGCACTGTATGGTAACCAATAATTGGTTTCTTTGCGGAATTCTACTGAATATTGTGGTTGAAAAAGGTATACATTATACATTATTATCTTTATTTAATACCTTTTTCCAATGGGCTATAGTTTGATCTAGACCATCGTTTAAGCTGACTTTAGGAGCCCATCCAGTGACTCTAGTCACTAGGTCATGTGTGCTGTTTAATATATAAATTTCACCTGGACGTGCTGGTTTAGCGTCCCATTCTATAGTGCCAGACCAATTAAGTTTTTCTGCTATGATCCTTGCCAGTTCTTTGATCTGCACAGCATTGTTAGGTCCGATAGTAAAGAGATTACCGCCACTGACTAGATCTGGATTTTCTACTATCAATAACCAAAGTTCGATAAGATCATCGATATACAAGAAGTTTCTATAGGGAGTAGCATAACCTAGTTTAGCCACACTAGGGTTAGTCAACATCTGCATGATGATCTGTTCTACTACAAAGAAGTCATTTTCTTTGCGACCATAGGTATTGGTCTGGCGTATAGCACAGAAAGGCAAGTTAAATGATCTACGTGCATATTCTAGATATTTTTCAACACCATATTTGGCCACAGCATATGGCGCATTGGGATTTGGTACAGTGTGTTCATCAAATGCAGGTACCGTGTCGATGTAACCTTGCTTTTTGATCACATCACTGACAGGTTGCCAACCATAGACTTCCATGGTGCTGGCAAATACAAAGTTTTTAAGATTCTTTAAACTACAAGCCGCATCGATTAAATTAACACTGCCTACATAGTTGATCTGGCTGAACGTGATCTGTTCATAGAAACTCTTTTCTACTTCGGTACGTGCCGCGAGATGCACGATCACTTCTGGATCAAAGTCAAACAGTTCTTGACGCACAGCATCAAAGTCTACTAGATCAGACTCCATGCTGTATATGGTATGTCGGTCTTCAAGCGTTTTAACCAGATGTGATCCAATAAATCCGCTGGTTCCTGTGATAAAAATTCTCATTATTTAATATTAGCTAATAGGTTAGTTGCTGAAAAGAAATGGTCGTGTAGACTATCTGCTTGCTGTTGTATCTTAGGTAAGTTCTGTTCATAGTTTTCCATATGAGCAACGATCAATGCCATCAAACCATCTTTATGTTTGATATAACTGTCCCATGATTCAGTCCATTCACTAGGATATTTAAATACATCATCATACATTTCACTATAGCTCAGTCTATCTGGAACTAACGGAACTGCACCAACTAACGCACCTTCATAACAGCTGATACCCAGTGTTTCTTGTAGATTAGCACTAAACACTATTTTAGCTGATGCTAACAGCATGTGATATTGTATCTTGTTTAATGGCGTATCCTGGCAGACAATAAATTCATATTGATACATAGTCTCTTTAAGATCACGGAATATTTCCACTTGCTTCTCTGGTGCTAGTCTATGTGGGAATATGATCAAATCACGTTTGGGGATAGCTTTAAACGGTTCAAACATCTCTGGCATATATTCCATGGGCCATCCTGTTCGTACGATCTTTTTCTTTTCTAATAGATTGTTTTTCCACAGTGTGTTAGGTGATCCTTTATTAACGTAACTGAATGTTTCAGCAAATAAGTCTATATGGAAGTCTGTGGCGAAATAGTTGTGATCGATAGCTTGATAAAAACTAGCTTCAGCATGACGTACCCAAGGTGCATCACCAATCAATCTACCTAAGAAGTCCTGTGGATCATAACTACCAGCGTGCCAAAGTGCGTGTATTGTTACCTTTATTCCCAACAGCTCGGACATGTATTTAAGATTAATAATGCCAGGATGCCAAGCATCAGTAAACAAGAAATGATCACCCTGCTTAACGTTGCCACTGGTAAAGAGACGCCCCATCTCTTCAACTTGGCGGGCTTTATAAATGTTAGTGCCACCAAAATTAAGAAAAGCGCCGGGAGTAGTAGCGGCAGGTATGTCTGTAGGTCCTTCAATAACATATACATCGTGTCCTTGTGAAGATAAAAGTTCAGGTACATGGGTTTTCCATTGACCTGTGTATCTAGTTTCAACAGCTTCTAGATCAACTAGAAATACAGTCATCATTGACCTCTGTTGTAATTGTTGTTACGAACAGTCCCATTACGAGCCTGCCATTGTTGTCTTTTCTTACGACGCTCTTGCCATTCTTTATACTCTGGACTACGGTATAGATCAGCAGGATCATACTTGATCATACGGAAACGGCAATAGTTACACCATGCGTCTAAGTCGTTGAATATTTGTCTTACTTCTGGGATCATCCTTAGATATTTATTGAGCCATGCTGATTGTGCCACAGTATTTCTCCTTGTGATTGTGGTTACAGTTAACTAATTTTAACACGATTGATCCAAGAGGTCAAATCTTTTTCTATCGCTTTGGCAAACAAACTGTTACCATTTTGATTTGGATGTACCCATTTGAATACATTTTTTGATTCCATTTCACGCCAAGATTTGAAAGTTGATATAATCATATTTACTAGTTTTTTACTTGGTTTAATATTTCTATATTCTTCTAAGAATATTCTATGTGCTACATCGGCACCCCAGGCATATTCTATATTGGTTCCTGTAGACATAGCTAAAAATCTCTGCCAGCTTGGATGTATGATTGATATGTTAGCATGATTACAGTAGCCAACATCACTATGTGCACCTATCAGTGCTATAGGGCAGTTTAAATCAGCTATGGCCTGTAATATCTGTTGATGTTTAATTTCTCTTAGTTTATCGCAATCCTCTGACGTGATAAATTGATCTTGTTCTTGTTTAGTAAAATCAATCACAGGTTCAGCGTAGACCCATATGATACCTAAATAATCACCGGTGTAGCCTTTGACTTTTTCTAACATTTCCATGTTGCCTGCACCAACACGTGATAGATCAACGATATCTAAATCAAGTTCACGTGCTAGATTGGTGTAGTCAAGTTCAGAACCTTCGTTGGTATCATAGCTTCTATGTGCCCAACTGGGGCCTACATAGAGTATGTTAGACATTTACTGATTGGTAAGGGCGAGTATGATTGTATTCAACATAACAACCATTTTCACCATCTTCACTGACTTCAATGTGAACGTCACGATTGGGATACTTTTCAGCTATTTTAAGATACAGTTCATCTGCGATCATTTCACAGCTACGATAATTTAAATCTAAAATGTTCCTATCCGATACATACAAGGACTCAAGCCAGCGTTTGAATTGGATGAACTCGAGCTCTCTGTCGTCGTGGAACACATCGATGCACACCCTGAAATGGAAAATGTGACGATGAGGACTAGCCAAAAACGAAACATCATATTCGTCTCCTGTTTTTAGTTTAGGGTCAGTTGCGGCTGCCGGAAAGCAATGAATGCCTTCTTTCTGAAAGGTGACCCATACTTTCTTTTGTGCGGCCTTAATAATTCTATCTATCTTTTCGCGTTCTTCTAATATCATGATAATTCCTCTAATCTTTTTTGTAGATAGTTTGCGATAATAATTCCATCTGTATCAGGATCATAATGGAATCTAGCAGTCGATAACTGTCTATTCCATAAACTAAAATCCTCAACTGTTACTTTATTTTTTTCTGGTATCCAATATGAATCTGCTATGTATTCACCATTGAATAGTGCTTCTATACAGATTAAAAATGGTATAGTTGCTGCAGTCAATCTCCTGCAGGCATCGCTGATTATCCAAGTGTCAATCTGTTGTTTCACACCAGCATCATATAAATTAACTGTATAGGCTTTTAACGCAGCCTTTTGATCACTAGTTAAATTATAAAACTCTGCGTTGCCAGAGTCAATGGTTAGATTGCTCATACTTTCACTGATGATCGTTGGATCAACCAAAAAAGCATGTTGGCTACTTAGATCAGGGTGAGGCGCATACTGTATGTTTGATAGGCCTTTGAGCTTGTCATATCCTTGTATCTGCATGGGTATTTCGATCCTATCTGGTGTGGTAGTACCAACGATCACATAATCAACTTTCAATTCAATGGCTTTATCAATTTGTAATGCTATGGCAAAATTACTACAGCCACCCCTGGCCAATGACAATAGATTGAATCCATTTTGATCAGCAAGGATCTCACCAAAACTTTTACCTGGGTATTTGATATCAGATGCGAACCAACTATCACCACAAACTGCTAGGGTTTTATTCACTTGATAATTTCATCTTTACCATATTGATCCCAATCAGTAAAGCTCTCGGTTGTTGTTAAATCACGTAGGCGATGACACCAAACACCTGGATTTGATGCATCAAAATCTTTATCGTCTAGCTTAATTGTAGCATTATATCCAAGTTGTGTCAAGTATGGAATTTTTACCGAAATCTGTGGAATGAAACGTCGATGCTCAATCATCGGGCCTTCTAATACATTTTCTACGCAGGCTACATCAAAATCCAAGGTGCACCAAAAGTCTGCAGCCAAACACTGCATGATCATTTCTTCCCACGGACGCCAAGGTATATTGCCCATAGGTAATTTTGGAAAACTCTGATTAGCACCAAAGTAGATGTGTGTGCAGTTGTAGATGCCAGCTTGTTCGATCAGTTTTTCAAAGGGTTGGACACCCACTACAAATAAGGTTTTCATACCATATGCAGGAGTCCGCTCGATCTCTACACCCGTGAACATGGTCACTTGTTCTTCTACACCTGTAGCATAATCACGCTTCACCTGTGATCTCCTTGAGCTTTTCTTTATATATTTCAATTTCACGCTTGATGATCAGTTTTTGTTGTTTCATTTTACCAAGTTCAGCATCATCTAAGAAATAGCTATGCCCACGCTTGACGTCTTCTTTGAGACGTTTGTGTTGTTCTGTAAGATATCCAATATGACTACGGATAGTGTCTGGATCATCGTTACGAAGATTATGATAATATATTTGTTTGGCCATGCTCATGTTAGTCTCCTAATATAGTATACACCATTAATGATCTTTTAGTTCTAATACCTTTGCCTAGGAAGTTATCTGCACAATGCAATTGAGTGTTATCCCAATAGAATAAACTCTTTGGCTTCCATTGGTGCCTTTGCTCAAGTGTAACACCTTCAAACCAATCATAAGGCATGTGATTTAGGTTAGCATCATACTCTTCTTTAGGTATATGATATCCAGGTACGAAGTCTTCAACTTGGCTCATATCATATGGACGACTCCAAGTGGACATATCATTACGATCACCTACTGGGCGTTGACGTTCTTCTTCCGTCCAGCTACTTAGGAAATTACGTTGTTTGAAACTATAGGTAAATGTTTCTGGCCAATGATCAATATCGACTGGTCCTGACATGGGTTCTACATCCATGGGAATCAGTATGACTTTATAAGGAATCTTATCTGAATACCAACGTATATCAGCATGTAGTTTCCAAGGTTCGATAGCTTCTTGGAATGCCAAGAAGTCTGGCTTCCACCGTGGTAAAATCTCAGTGATCTTATCTTTTAAGAATGTCAATAATGGGCCTGGTCCTGATTCAAAATTAAATCCCCAATACTTGGCAACACGACCTTGTTCTGGCCATTTCTTAGTATTCATTACCAGTTTTCTACAAAAGGCGAATTCTTCATCAGTCAAGAAATTTTCATAACAGGTACTGGTACTAGTGCTTTCTCTTAGTTTCTTTTCCTGTTCTGGCGTAAATGATTGGAATGGAGTGTAAACGTACATTATAGTGATTCCTCAAGTTGATTCAAGTTAGTTTCATCTAACCCACTGTCATCGACTGGGTGTTCTTCCTCTTCACTTTCAAATAAGTTGTTAAACATAGTTGACGCATTAACAGTTTTCTTACCAGTAGCACCACGTGTACCAATGATTGACATCCAGAATTTACTATGGTCTTCAATTATATTTAACGCAGTTTGTTTGTCACTGGTAGCGAATATACTATCAACTACATCTTTAAAATAAACACGATTAAATGTTTCTTGTACTAACATCTTTGGAGTTAGTCCTAGGTCATATTGGCGATTGGCTTCTTGTACTGCGGTAATATGACTCCAAACATTATGCCCCATTTGGATAGCATAACTGAAACTATCCCAAGACGTCTTACCTTCTTTACCTATCTTATTTAGGTCGCCAGGAGCATAGATACAAATATCTTTGATTAAACTTCTAGCACTAACAGGACTGTCTGTAAAGTTAGCGAATAGATTATCTTGTAGGACTGCATCACGGAAACGACGTGAGTCTGTAGAATATTTCTTATCATCGACGCTAGGTACCATACGATATACCCATTTTTCTCTGTCAGCGATTTCTGTTTGGATATAGATCTGTCCGTTGGCACTGGCTAAGAACGGACTAGCACAGTCAAAGCTGATAGTAAAGTTTTCATTGTGATATTTACGCACAGCACGTTGGATGTCTGTTAACAAACAAGCCCACTCTAGTTTACTTGTGCCCAAAAAATGCATCCAATCATGTAAGCCTTTTTCTAAAAGACCATCATGACGTAATTCAACTAGGCGACGTAAGACCAAATGTACGTCACACATGTTCTGACCACCCATAGCCCAACCTTCAAATGGTTGCGCATACTGCTTGGGATCACAGTACTTCTTCATACGCTCGTACCAGTCATCTGCATCTGCGTGATTCTCACCTTGTAGCACGTTTAAGAACTTACAAGCACCTGTACGATTCTTCATGAAGTAATCATTATTAATGTAAGTTCCTTGTACCGCTTCGATATAACTGTTGATGCCTGTCGCAGCACGACCTGCTGGACTACGAGCTACCCAAGCTGGAATATCTAAGATCATACCTCGATCCATGTAAGCATCCATCCACGACAACACTAGCTCACGTTTCTTCTGTGCTTTAGGACAGTTAGGATTCTTCCAATCACCTTCCCATACACCTTTACCAATTTGGAAACCACCTGAGTCACCAAGTATAAAGCTACGACTACGATCTCTATTCCTGACCATATCTTCTTTGGGACTGTGTTTGTTTACATCAAGTTCTGCGTGACCTGCTGAATACAGTGCCCATTGATAAGGAAAATATGCCGCATCTGGATTGAGCCAATTGAGTCCTTCGATACCTGTTTCAAAGTCTGAGGGAATACGTGCTGGATCTACATACTGATCAAAGCGTTGTTTGCCTACATAAGTAGCATAAAATCCACTCAATGCAGGCAAGAATACTGCATAGTCTAGTTGTTTTGCTGTTAGATTATCACGTTCCATAAAATTTTACTCGGTTAATTAATTCATAGTCTTTCGCATAGTGTTCAGTTAATTTTAACACTAAATCCTGGTCAAAGTCAAGGATATTGGCATATTGTTTTTGTGCTTGATGATCACCAGTATTGATATTTGGTATTTGGTCGATGTCAGTGACATAATAACCATTTACTGCCATCCAAGACTTGATATTGGTTCTTAGATTATCATCAACACGTATAAAATCACACTGTTCTAAATCTATACCTTTTAAGAAATAAGTTTGTAATTCAGTGTGATCGTCAAAAGTCCAACGATCAGTCAGTTGTTCTATAGTCAAATGTTGGTTGATAGGATTACTCATAAATTGAGTGATACCGCTGATCCAGCGTTCTAAAGGATCACGTAGTGTAACAAGATATCTGTCAGCTTGGACGAGACTACTGCTATGCGTGAATTTTCCAGTGCTGAGCAGACAACCTTTCACAAAACTGCTGGCATTTTTTGGAATGTGAACAAAAGCGATATTTTTGTTGTTGTCAATCCAACATTCACCTAGAGCATGCCCTAGGTGTGCCCATTTATCCATTACTTGCTTTGCGCTGGTAAGATAAAGTTATATGTAGCTAATCCCGTGTCAACAGTGATCTGTGCCGCACCTTCATCTGAAATCTTAACAGTTTTATCACCTGCTAGATTTAAAATATTGCTTACTGCTACCACTGGCCAACTCCAACCTTTGCTTAATGTACCATTAACTCCTGATTGGAATACAAAATTACCTGCGTGACTTGAATGATCACCAAACGATAATTCTAAGTTACCATTGTTAGTCTTAGCAGTGAAATTCGCTTCTTCTGCGTTGGCACTTGCCATAAATTTTAATCTTTGGATATTAGCTACAGTTGGTTGGAATTCTACGTTCCAATTTACAGCACGCATCTTGACTGTTTTAAGTTTGTCATTGACGATCTCTTGGCTCATAAAACGATAATCGTTTTTAAAATCACCAGCGGCATTTTCAAAATGTAAACCTACTGCTACGCTTTCACCATTGCGGTCTTGTTTGGTAATTGAAATCTTAGCATCATCTTTGTATTCTGGAATACTTAAGATAGTGCTTAGTTTGCCTAGATTAGGCATACCAAATGTGCCAATGAATTCTGGTACTGGACCATTTAATTTCCCCTGTACGATAACTGAACGATCTTCAGCTAGTGCTTCGATCGATGTTTCTGAATCTGTGCCTGTAATTTTGACTAGATCGATGTCCAGACCCTGTGTGTTTTTAACGATGTCTAATAAGTAATCACGCATAAAAGTTCTCCTTGATAATATATTGTATATGGTTTATTTAGGTTTTTCAAGTGGTTTGATAAATTTATTTTGGTAATATTTTACCCGCCGCCTGTTGTAATTTAACTGTATGTAATGTGCCAGGTTTACGTATTTCTGCCCAACATATATGAGTAAACACTTCATCATCGGTTGGATTATCTTCAAATGTAACGGTTTCATACCCAACAGTGTTGATCAATAATCTTAATCTACGACCACTAGCATAACTTTTTGAGTGTGACTCAGACAGTTTGGCAATGCGATCTAGATCACAGTTATTATAGTTGAATATAAACAATCCACCTGGACGTAATAAATCCCAAACGGTTCTGAGATAATGTTCAATTTGATCAAAAGTTAAGAAATTTAAAAAATTCCATGCCAGCACAAATCCAAATTGATTCTTAGGCAGTTGATTAAAGTTATCATATAATCTCAGGCGTCTTTGATATATTTCTGGGTATGATCCGATCATGTTTGTTAATAACGATATGTCATGATTGACGAGATACAATGGATCGCAGGCTACCATAACATCTACCCATTCTTTACTGTCAGGATAAATGTGCAGTCCAGGATAGTGCCAATCATTGTAACTACTGACTCTTTCCTTAATACGATTAGTATCAAAATGATCTAATCTATTTTGTAGATTGATAGTAGCCAATGAAAAAGTCCTTTGGTGTTCGGGATCATGTATCAATTGATCAGCTGAACTTGTTATTTCAACATCTACATTGTCTATTATTCCACGCAATGAATCTTTGATACTATTAACTTCTTTGTTTATGTCTTGGTACCGAGCTAATATCGGTGTGATCCCTTCACTTTGTGTTATTGGATTATCTAACTGTACTGAAGCCACTGATGGTATTTTTTCAGCGATTACCTCGTCTAGAGACAAGCTGTTGATAGCAACAGCCAGTTCATTCCTAAACTTTACTAATTCGCTTAATGTAGCCATTATTCAAAAGTAAATAGATTGTCAAATGTTGTGGCGATCTGTGTATTTTCACCGATCTTCCAATCCAATACACCTAAGAGATTTTCTACCTTTTGATCCACTATGCCTGCTTCCATTGAATCTTGATCAAATGGTAATTCTTTAAACCATGTGGGTATATGTGTTTCATCAGTCGGATAACCGATACTGGTATATCCAAGTGGATTATCTTTGAGTTTACATACGATGGTTTTCATACCATCAACGATAGCCATACTATAGTTATCGCCCATCATACGTTTTAAGTTGTTCCAATTCATTGCCGCACGTACATGTCCTGGCATGTTGGCTTTGCCTAGGCGTTCTTCTTCTTTAGTATACTTGGTCAAGTTGTTAACACGTTTAGGTGTACCTTTCTCCCAAGCTGGTCTTTCAGTAAATGCCAATTTAAATTCACGCACTTTATCGATGACTGCTTCTTTACCAGTACCTGTAAGCACATCAAGTAGTATTTCACTTAAGAAATCTTGTATGACTTTAGGAGTATCACTACGTTTTAAATCTAGTCCCATGGCTTTTACTTTGCCTGGAGTACCATGGCTGTCTAAACGTTTACCTTCCATGTCATAGATCAACACGGCATAACGTTTTTTCTTGATAAACAAGCCTTTGAGTGCTACTAGTTCACGTCCACCTTTGATCAATTCACCTTGTCGACGCGGAGTATGGAAAGCACGTTCACAGAACTGTGGAAAACTTTCATTGACCTGATCAGCGATGCTGTCATATAAACCTACTGCTATGTCTTTGTTCCATTCCATCTTACCCGCTTCTACATCAGTCTTGACCATTGGCCAAGCTGAGAAGTAACATGAGTCAGTGTCACCATAGATGATCGCTTCACCTACGTGATCATATTTGCCCGTGATACATTCATTTATATATGCATCCATATGTCGAGCGATAGTCCGACCAGTAAGTGTAGTTGACTGCCCAATACGTTTGTCAAAGAAACGACAGCCCGGATTTAAGATAGCACCATACAAGCTGTTAAGATTAATTTTCTTAACCAATTGTCGTTTGTCCCAGAATGCTTTGTCTTCATCTGTAGTTGCTTCTTTCTTTTTAGCCTGCATTTCTTGTCGTTCAGCATACCAACGTTCTAGCAAGCCGGGTATAACCCCTTTGCGTTCATTGTTGAAAATAGTTCCGTTGGCTGATAGGATCCAAGGTTTATTGCTATCAAATATCAATCGCCAAACATCTGCGGCACTGAGTACATCACTGGTGCCGTTAGCCCAATCAATGGTTATCTCAGTACCTGGTTCCATGTTCATCACACTGGTATATTCTAAACTACCAAACATGTTTTCCCATGCGTCAGCAAAACTACTGCCTGCTGTCATCTTTTCTTTGATATAATATTCTGTCATCACAGGACGTAGCTGTCCTATGATAGTTTCTGGACCCATGTTCAGTGCGCGAATAGCTGAGGGATACAGTGAGTTAATGTCGATAGCACCAATGTAATCGTGCATGCCTGCTTTAGGCGTCGCTACATACGCACCTGCGGCCTGTGTGTCAAACTGTTCATCTCTGTTACGATTTGGTACTACCATACCCAGTTGATGTGCTTCGTTGATGATGGCCTGTTCTGTAACTGCCACAGCACCCATTGTTGTCTGTAACAATACAGTATTATCATGTGCCAATTCATTGGCTAGATCCAAGAAGCGTAGTTTCTTATCTAGTTTTGCTAACAAGGCAGTATCTTGTCTGTTATACTCAATGAACTTGGGAAAGTCTTGATTGTATAATTGATCCAGCGTACCTTCATATTGTGTTTTACGTTCATCTAATTCATATTCAGCGATAGCATCTAATGAATATGAATGGCGTTCTTCATAGGTATATTTGCGATACAGTTGCATATAGTCCATGTGTACACGACCAATCAAGTCAAATGTCATATTAGCCGCACCAAAGCGTTCAAACTCACGCTGTTTAGGGAATTGACCCCATAAGCAGAATCTGCGTGTGTCGTCTTTGCTCAGCACACGATTAGTACGCTGTACCATATATGGAATGTCGAAACCTTCTGAGTTCCAACCTGACAGTATGTCGGCATCATCGATCAAATCCAAGAACGTTTTAAGTAAATCTTCTTCACGTTCCATAAGGAAACAGTTGTCGTACTTGCTGGCTATCTCTTCTGCTGTTTCCCAGCTCATGCTCTTAGGGGGAATCACCATGGTAACTAATTTATCTAGCCAATCTAGATATACTGACACCGCGGTGATTGGATTGAACGGATCTTCTGGTTTACTGAAACCTCTGACAGGATCAAAGTCTACCTCAATGTCGAAGAATGCTGTTTGTAATTTGGGGGACTTCTGTCCTAGATAGTTTTCTTCTAAGCAACGGAACACGGGATTGATGTCACTTTCCCAGATACGTTTGCCCGAATTGATTTTAAGTTCTTTGTGGAACTCTTTGCCTATGCGTGTTGAGAATCTTGATACAGGTGTGTCGTAGATCGTGCGGAACTTACCACGAGGATCGTCGTAGTAAAATGTATAACTTGCGGGATATTCTCTATATTCTCTTTGACCGTTGACTCGCTCAACAATATAGATACGATCTTTTGTTCGATCGAACAGTGCGTCTACATAACTCATCTTTTTCCTTTTTGTGCGACTTCTAGCTCACACACACTCTGCATGCCCAATATAGGCGGTATTCTATTAATTATACAACAATCTAATATAACCTGCAAGATCAACTATGAAAATAGTTAGGCTGGTCATAAATAAACCAAAACTACCACGACTGACCGCTGACCACATGCTGATTGATAAACAACAAAAAAACATAGGGTATACTAACAAAAATGGTACATTTGGCACAGTCAAGGTAAATGTCATACATACTACTATGTTCAGAAACCAATTAATAGTTTCAAATATTAACCTGACAGGGTGACTATTCCAATCATCACGAACAAATTGTACAGTTTTATGCCAATCAATTCGCATGTTGATCTTTTAATTTTATTAGTTTAAAGAAAGCAAAAATTTTAATATATATATAAGAAATATCAAATTCAAACCATCTTCGAGCATTGTTAGGATTCCATGGGTCATTATGATGATATGTATGTAATTCTTCGCCAGCAAATAAAATACCGATTGGGAATAAAATTTTTGATTTATCTTCACCGCGAGATTGAGCATAACTAAATGGTCCTTTGTGTAATAGATAATTCATGACAAACGGAATTATATACCTAAGGAGAATCATATAATGGAATAGCGTCAATAATAAAGCATTGATAAATCCAAAAAAT
>Ga0316218_1001355_pt1 | contig 26695 bp, 42 predicted proteins | sample TBH18003metaG_FD_203634 | JGI IMG/M metagenome (GOLD analysis project Ga0316218, IMG submission 203634) | Freshwater microbial communities from Trout Bog Lake, Wisconsin, USA - TBH18003 | ecosystem: Environmental > Aquatic > Freshwater > Lake > Hypolimnion/Profundal zone | place: USA: Wisconsin...
TGTCTTTGTAGTTTTCTGTGTGTGCTACTGTGAAGTTGATTACATTCTTGTCATTTACGATGTTGACAATAGCATCTTTACCGAGATTACCGATTAATTGAATTTTTAGCATGGTTTGTTTATTTATTATTTAGATGAGTATATAAATTAAAATAATTACCAACTTTCGAGGCTGTGTTCTTACTGTTTATCTTCGGCATTGGTAATTATTGTTATCGGACCTGGATTCGAACCAAGACGGACAGTACCAAAAACTGTAGTGCTACCTTTACACAATCCGACAAGTTAAAAATAATCGCCCAACGTAGAAACGTAGGCGAGATAATGCAAATACTTTAAAAATTCTCACTGCAAAGCTAAAACAAAAAAAATTTTAAAAAAAAATTTGTTTAATTCAAATACAATATTTAATTTGCGTTAAAATTTAAAACAAACAAATATGAACTTCGAATTTGAAATCTACCTAAAAGAGGGCTACATTACGATAGTTCCTTACTCCGAAAGTGAAACAGAGTTAGACCCCGAAAACTTTGATATTATCATTGATTCCTTCTGGAAATTCGTTCAAAAAGAAGAATTAAACTCATTTGTAGAAGATTTTTACGATTCTAAAGAACCTGACGGTCATGGTCAGATAAGCGGTGAATTATCTAAAGATGAGTATTTTTCTAAATTCTCAACTGAAACGATAAAAAAAGATTTGCGTAAATTTTTAATTGATAAAAACTTAATCTAATGAAAAATATTATGGAAAACATGGAGTTAATCGACTTCATTTTTGAAAGAGTAAAAGAAGTAGATGCTTCATTAACAATTATTCATTCAATGCTTTCTGAAGAAGTAAAGAATGATTTTGAAAATAAAATTACAAGTTCAGTAGAAAAACTTGATTTGATTACTGCTGCCGATTTATTACATGAAGCTAATAGTTATGTTAATCAAAATAGAGAACGGTATTTCCAGCTAAAAGGTCAATTAATAAGCTATTGCGCAATTTTAGAAAAACTTGGGATTGACATACCAAAAGAATACAAAGAACTACTTAACGACTAATATGAAAGATATACTTACAATAGTCATTCCTTGTAAAAATGAAGGTTGGCTAATATATGATAGCTTAGCCTTAATTAACAATCAAAAGTACATATACGGTACTAAAGTAATCATAGCAGATAGTTCTGATGAATTTGGCTCTCTTAATATAATCAATTCGCTTAAAAGCTGCTTTTCAAACATAGATATTGAGATTATTGATGGCGGTTTACCAGCTAAAGCAAGGCTCGAAGGTTCTAAATTAGTCAAAACACCGTATTTATTGTTCTTAGATGCTGATATGTTTATTCGTGATAGAGAATTGATTTATAAAATATATAGAAGCACAAATGTCTATTTGTATTCAATGGATTTACTAACAGTTACTTACAAAACTGACTTTAAATGGGATTGGTGTTATCGTATATTTGATATTGTGCAGTGGTTGAGCCGTAAACTAAATTGTTGTTTCGCCATAGGCGGTTTTCAATTCTGGCGTACACAAGCATATTGGAATTGTGGTGGCTACAACCCTGACGAAATGTTTGCAGAGGACTTTTCTCTCTCTCAAAAAGTTAGTCCTAAGAATTTTTTAGTGTATCGTACTAATAAAGTTTACACGCCATCAAGAAGATTAGAAAAGAAAGGTATATGGTATATGATGCGATTAATGTTCAAATCATATAAAAATCGTAATAACCCAGAATTTTTTAAACAACATCACGATTATTGGATTTAATTCAAATTAATATGCAACTAAAAAGAAAGTTAGTCAAAGATAAAATTGATTTAAAAATCATTACTAATGAAGAAGGTAAAGTAATTGACTATAAAGTAATTCCTGTTTATGAGAATGTTTTAGAAGATTCTTACATTAAAAAAGTATGTTTTAAATCATTAATCCCATTTTCTTTGATTATGTTATTTATTTCAATATTGTTATTGATAGATGCTAAAACAAAATTATTAATTATAGTTATGACATCTTGTTGCTTTATTTTGTTCAATATTATTATGGGTGAAGTTTATAGAATATTTATAAAAGAAAAGTAATTTATTAAAATGGCAGCAATAACTACTCAAGAAGCAAAAAAAAGAAAGTCTTTCATTCGAGAAAACTATGTTACTATGACTTTAAAAGAAATGGCTAATGTATTAGGCGTTCAAATAAACTGTGTAGCACAATGGATGAAAGTGATGGGTTTAAAAAAATACAATAAATAAATATTTAAAAAAATGATGAACAGCATTATCTGAACAACTAAAATGATGGCAAAAGCTAAAACAACAAAAACAAAGAAAGCAACAAAGAAAGTAGAAACTAATAAATCTACTGAAATTAAAACTCGTCAACCTAAAGGTTTTGTATTACAAATCGTTGGGTCTAATTCAGGTGATGTTATTTTGAATATTTTTGGCGACAAAATAGATATTCGTGCTGCTCTTTACAAAAGTTTAGTTCAATCTGAAATATTTAGAGAGTATATTTTAGACGCAGTTGAATATTATATTACTAAACATAAAGAAGATTAAAACAGTAATTTTATGAAAATTAACTATTATAGATTAATTGTCTGGTGTACAATTTTAATTGGTACAGTAGCAATTTGGTATTTATTTATTAAATTCTTAGCATCATTATAAATATATGGATAAAACATTATTCACTCTCGTTTTTCTTTTTTTAATATTTCTTTGTATAACAATTTACAAATTTGTTAGAAACGAAGAACGTAAACAATCTATTGAAGATAAAAAATATAAAAAAAAACACAATGAAAGCAACACTTGAATTTGATTTAGATGATACAGATGATAGCATGGCTCACAAAAGATGCGTTAAATCTTTAGATATGGCAGTATCTATATTCGAGATTAAATATAATGTTAGAGGTCTTTGTAATAAGTATTTATATGCGAACCCGAATGCAACAGTAGATGATTTATTGGAAAAGGTTTTTGATTGTATAAATAATGAGTTTGATATAAGAAACATAAATATAGATGAACTAATAAATTAATACTTATGGCAGATATTACAATGTGTAAAAACACAGAATGCGAATTAAAAGATACTTGTTATCGTTTTTTAGCAAAAGCAAATGAATATTGGCAGTCTTATGCAAAATTTGAGCCTGTTTATAATATAAAGCTACATAAACATGAATGTGAGCATTATTGGGAAATAAATAATGATAATGATAAAAACTTAAAATAAAACAAATGGGAAAACTTGAAACAATCTTATTAGAGAAAGGATATACACAGTCAGACCTTCAGAAACTAATTTACGCTAAAAGTGGCTTTGTAATGTCTAAAAGCCATATTAGCAGAATTGCTAACGGTCATCTTAAAAACATAAAACTTGAAACAATTACATTAATAGCTGAAGCATTAAATGTAAAAGTCGATGATTTAAACGAATTAAAAAATATAAGAAAGACGAATGTATGAGGAGTTACATAATTCCCGAAACATTTTTTAAAGCCCTCCCTACAATGCCTAAGCTGTATAGCAGAGTATGGTTCTTTTGGTTGAGTAGTTATGCTGATGAGTTATTAGAACCAGACTTTGAAGAAAGATTAGAAGAAATAATGCCTAAAAGTAAAGTGTACACGATAGAACAAATAAAAGAAATATATACATACGGTGCAGCATTATTAAGGGAGGGTAATTTTAACATATTCGATTCAGATAACCCTAAAAAGAAGAAAAAAGAGAATTTTACAAAACAAGAACAATTAATAGCAGAAAAAGTAATTGATTATCTTAATAGTAAAATAGGCTCAACTTTCTCAACTAAGGTTAATTCTAACTTTACACTTATCGTATATCTATTAAGAGCAGGTTATACATACCCTGACTTTGTAAAAGTAATAGATATTAAAACAGAAGAATGGCTCAATAGTGATATGAGTAAATATCTTAGACCTGTAACATTATTCAATAAAACAAAATTTGATACTTATTTAAACGGAGTTACAAATGGAAGTACAAAAGCACCAACAAAATTCGATAACCTCTTACAAGCCATCAGTGAGGCAAAAAGAGATAATGTCATTGGCTAACACAGATGAAGAAAGAAACCTTATATCTTTCTCATTTAATAAGTTAATAAGAAACTTTGATAATAATGATAGAAACAATTTAATTAATCTAATTGGTAAATGGGCTACTGCTTTAGGTGTTGCAAAAGATATTACTTCAATAGATATTAAAATGATTTCTACATTTATTACTAATCAATTTGGTAATTTATCTTTAGAAGAAATAGAATATGCTGTTAGTTTATCTCTGGCAAATAAATTAAATTGTGATGCTCAATTATATGGTAAAGGCTTAAATGTCGCTTACGTTGGTAATATATTATCTGCATATATACAATATAAAAGGGTAAACTTGGCTGATGTTAATTATAAGCTACAAAACAAGCCAATAGAAAAGAATGTAATAACCCCTGAACAAAAGATGAATATATGTAAAGAAACATTAGTTATATGTTATAGAGATTGGCAAGAAAATGGTAATAATATTGGCATTTTACATTCTTTATATAATGACTTCAAACGTATTGGTTTATTTAAAGGCTGTATTACACAAGAAGATATTAATAAATCAGTTGAATACGGCAAAGCTGCATCATTTGACTTTATTTCTAAATATAAAGCAATAGGCGATACTTCTAATAAACAAGATTCGATAGTTGTTCAGCAAAGATTTGCAAGAAACTATATAATTGCTATTTATTTTAGTAAAAATTCACTAAATTCGATTTTAGAAAAATTGACAATAGATAAATTTAGTTAAATGGATATTACAGGCAGAATATATACTATTCACAATATTAGCGATACACAGGCTCAAATAGTCTTAAAAAAGACGAATGGGGGTAAGCAAGTATTATTGGCTATTGATATATTCGGAAGCTGGAAAAAGTCTATTGACGAAATGAAGCTAAAGAAAAACGATAAGATTACGGGTAAATTGTACTTCAAGTCAGAACTATACAATAATAAGTTTAGAAACAATCTTTATTTTCTTAGAATTGAAAAGGTTGAGAATAAGCCTAAAAATACATTCGTGCAAGAAGGTGCAGTAAAACCCAAAGAACTATTTGACGATGATATATCTTTTACTGATGAAGAAGATTCTCACATAATTGACGAAGAAACAGGCGAAATTCTTTTGTAATTTGAATTAAACCATTTAACTTTGTTTAAACTTTTAAATTAACAAAATATGAAAGAACAAAAATTTAGTTGGATTGTCAAAATTATAGAAAGCTGCACAGACACATTTCACTTTGAATGCGTTGATAGATTGATAGACTTATTCTACGAACAAGAGAAAGATGAATCGTTAGCAGACGATTTGAGATTGCTAAAAGTTCAAAAATTCAATGAAATACATTTAATACTACGGTAATGGATAACAAGTTTGCGATTGGCATACCTACACTTAATAGATGGGATTTATTACAACCTGCACTATTATTTTACTTTACTGATTTTCCAAATACTAAGATTTACATAGTTGATAATGGTAAGCAAGGTATCAATAGTAAAATAAAGAATGCTAACTTGACAATATTTGAACAATCAAATAATTTAGGAGTATCTGGTTCTTGGAATTATTTATGTGATACTATTTTTGAAGAAAATGATTATGCAGTTATTTTAAACGATGACATTTATTTAGGTCGTAGAGAGCATGAATTAGATAATCTGCTAACTAATCATAAAAAAGACTTCTATACAAGTACGCAAGATTGGTGTTCATTTATTCTACCTAAATCGACTTATACGAAAGTTGGCAAATTTGACATAGATTTCTACCCCGCATATTTTGAAGATAACGATTATATGTACAGAATGCAATTAGCTGGTCTTAAATCAATATTCAAAATACCATTTTTAAGTCCATTTTTGTATAAAGCAAGTATGACTTTAGAGAAAGACCCAAGCATTAGAAACGGCTACATTAATAATGCAAGGCTATATGAAGAAAAGTGGGGTGGCAGACCAAATGAAGAAAAATTCAAAACACCTTATAACAAATAGTATTTAATTTCGTTTAAAGCGTTAATTTTGAATTAAACCATTTAACACAAATTAAAATGGAAAAGAAAGTAAGAACAAAAAAAATATACCCTGCTACTTTAATCATCGAATTATATTATGAGCATAAATACGAAATTGATACAATAAAATATACTATTCGAAACAAACACGAATTATCTCAAAATCTATACAAAGCAATTCATAGATACGGGCTTTATCAAAAAAACTATAAAGCATTTGTAATCTTTCATCATTCAAAAGTCAACGAAGCAATACTTAAATTATAACTATGCAAGAAAATTACATCATCAACGAAGAACAATTTGGCGAAAATCACACTCAATACAATGAAGAAATAGGTTTGATACAATCTGTATTTCTTAAAGATAATACAAATTTTATTCATCCTACTGCTATCATAGGTTCAAATGTAACTATGGGTAAAGGTAACTATATAGGTGCTAATTGTTACATCGTAGGCAATACTCAAATAGGGGATAATAACCACTTTGAAGCATTTTGTTCAATAGGTACTTTTCCAGAACACAAAGAGTTTTTTAATAAAAAAGAAATCAAAGGTGTAAAAATTGGAAATAATAATGTTTTTAGAGAATTTATAACAATCAATTCAGGCTGTACAAAAAACACAACAATAGGTGATAATTGTTGGTTACTTCGTAATTCTCACGTTGGTCACGATAGTTACATTAACGATAACGCTACGCTAAGTTGTAATGTCTTAATTGGTGGCTATTCGATATTAGGTCTTGATGTCAATTTTGGTCTTGGCTCTATTTGTCATCAATTTTCTGTCATAGGTTCTTACTCAATGATAGGTATGGGGTGTATCATTACTAAACAATCTAATGTTATGCCTTTAGGCGTTTATGTTGGCAACCCTGCAAGATTTCTCAAAACAAACGACTACAAAACAAAAAATTTGACAAGTGAGCAAATATTATTTGCGTCAGATTTATATTCTAAAAATTTGAAAAATGTACATGAAGCCTAAAATTACGATTAGCGTACCATGCTATAAAAGACCTCAAAGAACAGTAAGAGCAATCGAATGTATAGCAAATCAAAACATCGATGGCTGGGAAGCACTCATAGGCGGTGATGGCTGTCCTATTCTTGGCGATTTAATTCTTAAAGGAGAATTTGATAAATTAATTAAAGAATGTAAAAACAGAGGAAATAATTTAGATATTGTGAACTATGAAGGTAATAAAGGCGGGTGCGGTTATTCAATAACAAATATTAATATTCAAAGAGCAAGAGGCGAATACTTTGTTTTTTTTGCAAATGACGATGTGATACTACCAAATCATTTTGAAAACTATTTAAGTGCAATAGAAGGAACTGATTATGACTTTGTTTATTTTGATAGTTATGTTGAACCTTATAAAAGTGATAGAGTAAGCGAATTAAGATACGGTGGTATAGGTCATAGTGAATTAATCATTAAAACATCGTTTTTAAAGAAAATGCCTCTGCATAGTCCTGATTATGGTCACGATTGGAGATTAATTGAAAATATGATGAATGCAGGTGCTAAGTACATGAAAGCGATTAGTAAACCACAAACATATATCGTTAAAAGCGTACCCAATAATATAGAACAAGGAATAGACTAAAATAAATTTTAAAATTAATAATTATGTTAATATTATTTCATGTGACTTTATTTTTATTGTTATTGTTTCAGTATATATGTATAGCTGCACTAATTTTAAATGAAGATGAAATAACAAGTTCAAAGCGTGAAGTATTACTTTTAATGTTTCCACTTGTGCCTGTTATTTTTTTTACATTTTATGGTCTGTATGCTTTAATTTTTAATAATGCAGTTAGAGATGACTTTTATAAAAAATTGAAAAAAATAAAATAACTTTTAATTCACTCACCCCTAAACAATAAAGTATGGGAACAATATATTTTCAACCACCCGATATTAATCCAAAATATTGTGAAGCTGGTATGATACATGAAAGCGACACTGAATACATTTGGTATTTAGATGAGCCATGTAAAGTATTAATTAGTGATGTGAAAATAATACCAAAAGAAAAAGTTACTTATGATAAAAAAAGTAAGTTATATATAGTTCAGTAAAGTTAATACTAAAACTTACTAATTAACAAATAATAATACACTATGAAGCATATAAACTTTATTCTAAGACGAGCAAAATATCCAAAAGGAGAACCTTTTATGTTTGATTATCCAAGCAGAGGTAAAGGTGCTAGATTAAAAAAACAAACAAATACACTATGACACAAGCAAAAGAAAAAGCAAGGGAGTTGGTAGATAAGTTTGTTGAAATTATTCCTATTGAAGATGCAGAACATGGAGAAACAGAATCTTATTTTATACAATACGAAAAAGCCAAACAATGTGCATTAATAGCAGCAGATGAGATATTGAAACTTGAAAATAATAATGGATATTATTTTGATGGAACAAATGTTACAAGTATGTCATATTGGATAGGAGTTAAAGAAGAAATAGAAAAGTTATGACACAAATACCCAACAGTAATTTATATATTGAAGTAGTTCCAATTAAGGCTTATAATATTAAAACAGATAATTTTTTAGGTAATAATATACAATATGACTTGCCTTATGTCATTATAAGATACAAAATTGACTTGCCATGTGAAAACCAATTTGAAATAGTAGGCACAGTAACCGAAACAGAAATATCTTTCGACTGTGATGATTATGTCGAAGGTAATAAAGGAAGTACAATGTTTAACACTTATTTCAGGGATTATACCAAAAACCCAGAAGAATTGAGTAAGGAAACCCCAGATGATTCATTCCGTTCCCTATTAGAAGCAAATGGATTTTATTGGGTGAATCCGTTAGGGAAAAAACCTTCAAAAGCACAATCATTAGTAGGTGCATGGGAGTTACTTGTAGCAGATTCTATTGCTTCAACAATATCGAAATTAAGATTGGAACAATGGAGAGATGTAGAATCCAAAAAACTCAAACCCAATGAGAAGTTAGTAATCCTTAAACAAATTATATGAAAACATTTAAAGAATTATTGATAGAATTAAACGCTTGTCAAGATGTAAGAGAATGGGCATGTGATAGGACAATAGAAGAAATTATTAAAGATTCATGGAGAGGAGATTGGTTGTTGTGGTTAGCAAAAAGATTACAATTACCACTAAATAAACTTACGTTAGCTAAAGCAAGATGCGCTAAGACAGTTATTTATTTAATGAAAGACCAAAGAAGTATCAACGCTGTTAATATTGCTGAAAGATTTGGACTTGATGAATGCACACTTGAAGAACTTTCTGCTGCTGCTGATGATGCCTATGCTGCCTATGCTGATGCTGCTACTGCTGCTGCTTATGCTGCTTGTACTTGTGCTGATGCTGCTGATGCTTATGCTGCTTCTGATGCTGCTTATGCTGCTTCTAATGCTGCTGCTGCTTGTGCTGATGCTGCTTGTGCTGATGCTGCTGCTGCCTATGCTGATGCTGATGCTGCAACTGCTGCTGCTGCTGCTGCTTATGCTGCTGCTTGTGCTGCTAAAAAGAAAAATCAGCAAAAAACATCGGATATATGCGTAGAAATATTAGGAGAGTTAATAATCACAGAGGTAAATAAAATATTAACATCATCCTTAAACAAATTATATGAGTAAGAAAAGAAGTTTAATCAATTATACAAATAAACCAATACAATCATGGCAAAAATTAAAGTAAAAGAAGTAGAATTTAGTTTTAATCAGGAGGATTTAAAAGATGTATTAAAACAAGTTCAAGATGCACTCGCTGCACCTAAGCAAACAGCAAAAGAATGGTTGTTGGATTATCTATCCAAACCTTTTGAGGTAAAATTAACCAAAGGCTATATCACTTATTACCGTGATGGTCAGTGGATTTTTCAGCAGGATTTAAAAAATAAGACTTTGTGGTGCTATTATTATGAAGATAACGAGGACATGCTAAAATTTGGTGGACATATAAAACCAATAAACAAAGACCAATTCATTAAAGATTATTTTGGAGAGTAAAAATTATAATTAACATTTAAAAAATACAAACCATGATAACATTAAAAATAACTGAAAGCGAATTAGCTATTATCAATCTTGCTCTTGAATCAAGAAAGCTAACTATCGAAGAACTTCTTCATGAAGTTGAACGTAAAAACCCTATTGCACCTATAGGTGAACACGTTAAAGATGTTTATACTAAGAAGCTAAATCAACTCGTTAAACTCTATAAAAAAATTAATAGTGGAAGCTAATTACGAGATACGTTATAGAGGTCTTACTAAGAATGTAAAAACTCTTTATGTTCTAAATTATCATGGCTTTAATTTAGTTGATTTTATCGCTTGGGATAACAGTCAATTTTATGTAGATAAGCACGTTGTTGCTGTTTTCAAAAATAGTAAACTAAAAACAAATAACCGATGAAAACAATAGTGATAGGAGATACTCATGGCAAATCATTGTGGAAGTTAATTACAGAGATTGAAGATGCTGATAGAGTAATATTCATAGGTGATTATTTTGATGCTTTTGACATATCAGGTGTAGAGCAAATACATAACTTCAAAGAAATAATTGAGTACAAGAAAACATCGGGTAAAGAAGTTATTTTACTAATTGGTAATCATGATTTAAGTTATTGGCCAGGAATCAATGGCTCGGCAGTATCAGGCTATCAAAGAGGCATAGCTTTAAACATTCAGCAAGTTTTAGTAGAAAATAAAGAGCATCTACAAATGTGTTATCAGATGGATGAATTTCTTTTTTCTCATGCGGGAATAAGTCAAGAATGGTTAAATTCAGTTATAGGTGTTGACAAGTGGGGTATTGATAAAATATGTGAAACAGTTAATGAACTATGGTTATACAAGCCTTTATTGTTTGAATTTAACGGTCTTGACCCCTACGGTGATAACTTATATCAAACACCCGTTTGGATTAGACCTTTAAGCTTAATGAGAGCAGGTAAGATGGACAAACAACTCTACAAGAAGTATATTCAAGTAGTAGGTCATACCAGAGTTAAAATGATTGATATTGAAGGCAAAGCAACGGGTGGTAGATATTATTTTATTGACACTTTAGATTCAAGCAAAGAGTATTTAATAATTAATGACGGCGTAGTATCCGTAAAAAATATATAAATTATGAACGCAACAATACAAGAACTTTACAATCCGATAGATGTTCACACCCCTTTGGGTTATGGCAAAGCAATAGCTTGGATTGATTATGGAAGCGATACAAATACAGTATGGAAAGTCATTCTTTACGAAGATTGTAAAGTGAGAAACTTTTACGATGACGACATACGAGTTTACCCTAATCTAATGGATGGCGGCAAAATTGAAATACCAGAAAATTGGAAAAAATAATTATATTCGCAAAAAAGAAGTATGCGAGAATTTATCATTAGAATAGCTATCATTATAATATTAATAGCTGCTATGACAATAATTTTAAATTTTATCATTCAAATAAACGGTAAATCTAACATCAAACAGATGAATACGTTACAAAAAAAATATGATTCTATTGAACTAAATGTTAATAGATTGAACGATAGTTTGCTTTCTGAAAAAGCTACTATTGTTAGTTTATCAAACTTAGACAATACATTGATAGAACAATATAAAAATAAAAAAGAAGAATTAAAATCTATTCAAAATGAAATTGATAAACAGAATATCGTTATTGATAATCTTAATTGTATTGAGTTGGAACTTGCATTCACAAAGCGTTACGACACACTCATCGAAAGATAGTATCGTTACAATCCCCAAAAATATAGCTATTAAAGTTTTAAAAGACCTTAATGCTTACGATGGCTTAAAAAAAGAAATAATAGTCTATAAGCAAACAGATAGCTTACAACAAAATCGTATTCATTATAAGGATAGTATCATATATACATATCAAAAGCAAGTTATCAATTATGATAGCCTTGTTAATGACCTTAATTTCGAGAAGATACTCTTAGAAAAAGAAAAAAAAATAGCTATCAATGAATACAAAATTCAAAAAAGAAAAACGATTGCTACTCAATTTGTAGCAGCAATTATCATCATTACATTATTACTCATAAAACACTAAAAATGAATATTTATACTTTAAAAACTGATGCCAATTATGGCGAAGTATTACAAATCAACGGTAGAGATGCTATTTGCCCTTTTCAAGCACCAGCAGCAATACCTCAACAAAATCAAATGACAGGTCAAGTTACTATCGGGTTCAATAGAATGCCATGCTCTACTGTATGCCCTTTAGCAGAAATAACTAAATCAGGTCATTATACTCTATCTTGTGGTAACTCTGCTAAAGATTACGAATTAAGCGAAACTGCCGAAGTAGTAAAAAGCGAAATACCAATTATCAAAATATCTGACTAAAAATGTCTAAGAATAAAAGAATACTATGCCTATTCGATTACGGTTCTAAATGCTACACAGGCTTTGCAACAGTTAGTCGTAATATCAAAAGAGAAATTAAAAAAGCATTCGGTCAAGATATACAACTTGATATTTGTGCTATCAATCACTTTGACGATGCGTATGAAGAAGATGACGGCACATACATTTTTTCTGCTAAACTAAATGACGTAAAAGCTGACGACTTTGGTAGATTTTTATTTATGAAAGTGCTTCAAGATAGTGACGAATATGATGGAATATTCATCATTCAAGATATTACTGTCATCTGCCCTATTATTGAAATATTACAACACATCAAAAGAGAAAAGCAAGAGCAAGGCAAAAAAGTATTTAAGTCTATATTTTACTTTCCTATTGATTGTAAAGTAATACCACGAACAACAGAAGGTTTAGAGTTCTTTGATTGTATTGTTACTTACACAGAATACGGTAGAAAAGAAGTTCTTAGAATGCGACCTGACTTGAAAGGTAAAGTAAAAGTTATCGGTCACGGAAATAACGCTAAAGAGTATTTTCCTTTAAATGAAGAAGAAAAACAAGCATTTAGAAAAGAATATTTTGCTGAAAATGCTGACAAGTTTATTATCAGCAATGTAAATAGAAATCAAGCAAGGAAAGATATACCAAACACAATATTTGGTTTTTTAGAAGCCAAACGTAATTGGCGAAGCTGGAATTTACCTAAAGAGCCTTTTTTGTATCTACACATGCACCCTAAAGACCCTATGGGATGGGATTTAAGAGCAATATTTATGCAGATAGATGAACTCAAAGAAGGTGTAGATTATATGCTATTGCCAGAAAAGTATGAAACAATCGTATGCCCTACTTCTATTGTCAATAAAATATACAATGCTTCTGACGTTTATCTTTCAACTACTCTTGGCGAAGGCTGGGGCTTAGGTTTTAGCGAAGCAGCAGCAACAAAATTACCGATAATAGCACCCTATACGACTTCATTCATCGAAATGAGTGGTTATGCTACAAGAGCTTATATGTTAGAAACTATTTACCCATGCGTTAATATGACGAATGTCATTCGTGAACAAACTGATATTTATGAAGTAAGCGATAAAATCTTAGAAGTAGCGTATGCAAAATTAGTAGCAAATAAGTCAAGTAAAGAGTATATAGAGTTACAAAATAAAATTGACGCAGCGTATAAGTGGACTAAAGATTTAAGTTGGGAAAATATTTGTAAACTTTGGGTGCAATATTTCAAAGAAGTTTATTAACTTTGAGTTCTTAATTTGAATGTCATATTTTGTTAAAACCCCTCACTTATTTCTATTCGTGAGGTTTTTTTAAAAAATTGTGGGATAGAGCAGTGGTAGCTCATTTGGCTCATAACCAAAAGGTCGCAAGTTCGAGCCTTGCTCCCGCAACTGTTTTTCATATAAAATATATTTGTTTTACTCCCCGATATTCTTATTGGGGAGTTCATTTTTCTTTTGAAATTCTAAATTAATTTATATGTTATTATTTGCATTTTATCTTATATCTGTTTTGTATTGTTTCTGGAGAATATTTAAACGATATAACAAATCTTCACTTGATGGTATAGTTGGTGTTACCCCTGCATTAGATACATTAATTATACTATTTTTAGCACCATTATTTATGATTGTCGATTTAATTGTAACATATATTCAATTTAGAAAAGACAAACATTAGCACAAACACAAAAACCCCTACTATGAGGGGTTGAATAAGATTGTTTGAAAGCTAATTACTTTTTAAATAACTTCCATAATATTACACACTCCAAACCGATGATGATAACGTGATGTACGTTATTACCAAATAAGAAATTTGAGCTTGTAATATCAAATACTCCTGTCGTATTCATGATATTTTTTTTAAGTTAAACAATAAGTCTTAGATTGCTAAGATACAAACATATTTGATTATTCTTTATTTTTGATTAAAAGTTGCTCAAATGGCGATAAATAAAGCCAAAACTTCGATAAAAGATAAGGTAAATCGTATAAAAAGCAAGTATGTTAAAGGTGAAATAGAGCCTAAAGCTACTGCTTTGTCTAAAACTTATGCAAAAAAAGAAGCAACATTAACAAAATACAAGCGTGGTGGTAGAACTATCGCACAAACTCCTGCACCGAAATCAGATAGAATTTACGGCTCAAAGAAAAACATCAAAGGTTCTGCTTCTACTGAAGGTTCTAATATTAAATTATCAAAAAAAACAGTAGAAGTATTAAAACAAAAATTAAAAGAGTTCAAAGAAAAGCACCCTAATGCTGATAATATCACGCTAAGCGATTTAGAAAAGATATATCGTAGAGGTAGTGGTGCATATAGCAAATCACATAGACCTACTATTACGGGTGGTGTGCCTAATACAAGAGCAGCATGGAGTTTTGCAAGAGTAAATAAGTTTTTAGAAAAAGCTGCTGGTCATAAAGTAAAGAAAGCCTATGTTCAAGATGATGACTTATTGAAGTATGCAGATGGTGGCTTAACACATTCCTTAGAAATGGCAATGACCAATCTAAAAAAGAATGGTATTGTATTAAAAGATGATGGAATTACTGTAATAGCTTACAATAAAGGCAACCATGAAAGAAAACCATCCTTGTATAGCAAAAAGGTGATTTATAGTGCCGTACAGCCAATTAAAGTAGCAAATACAATAATTGAAAAGATTGATGAAGGCGATTATGAAGATTTTGATGAAAGTAAAATTGAGGAATATAAAAAATACCATTTAATTATTGTCAACCAGAATGAAGTGGTTTATGATAACGGCAATTCTGATATAAGATATGAAGATGGTGGAGAGGTGCTTTTTAATCCGAAAAGACCTAAAAAGAAATACCTTTCATCTGATTGCGGAACTTTTGCGTATGCCTTCCATGATTTGCATGGTGGTGATTATTTAGGACTGTTTAATAAAGGTCAATTTGTCCACGTCGTAATACAAACGCCTTCTAAAAAACTAATTGATGCTTCAGGGGAGACATCGCTAATTGATTTAGAAAAAAGGTACGGAGTAAATCTTATTCCTAAAATACTTACCGAAAAGGAACTTGAAAATATTTATGGCACGAGAGATATGTATGAGAATATAGAAGATGCCGATGATAGATATAGTGATATACCAACAGCGAAAAGATGGATTAAATCTCAAATGAAAGTTGTTGGCTTAATTACGCCCAACGGAAATAAAAGCAACTTAACGCCCGAGCAATACAAGTTAGTACGCACTCCTGCATTCAAAGCATGGTTTGGTGATTGGGAAAAAGACCCGCAGCACTCAAGTAAGGTTGTAGATGCAAGCGGCAAGCCATTACCTGTTTATCATTCTGGTGATAATAAGTTTAATGAGTTTGATATAAACAAAGCGAAGCAAGGTTTTCATGGAAAAGGATTTTATTTTTCAAAAGAAAATTTAGAATATGGAGAGAATGTTTATAAGTGTTATTTGAATATCAGAAAGCCATTTAATATAAATGATGATTTTTCGGTATCAGAAATAAAAAGTATACTTAAAGATAAATATCACAACATTGAAGGTTTTATAAAAGAAGAATCCGAAGGTTCTTATAATGGTAAAGTAGGTGGATATATATTTTATTCATTCGCTGGTAATGATTTAATTAAAGAGGCTGGATACGATGGAATATTTCATCATAATATTTATGTGGCTTTTAATCCGCAGCAAATAAAACTTGCCGATGGCAGCAACACAACTTTTGATGCAAGCAATCCCGATATAAGATATGAAGATGGTGGTAATTTAAAATACAATAATATGAAAAAAACGATTATAGCACTGCCTGATACATATTCAAGTGAAGAAAGATTGAAAGATATTTTGAAAGAGCAAGGATATGATATCGTTAAATCTTACGAACATGGTGGTGAAGTACAGCCTGACGATAAAAAAACAAAAAATATGATTACTCATAAATCCGGTTCTGCAGGTGGTATGCTTGTAGGAAATCGTCATTCTGAAGGCGGTATAAAAGCTATAAACAAAAGTACAGATACACCTTTAGAAATGGAGGGCGGTGAAGTAGTTATAACAAGAAATGCTGTTTCTGATAGCAAAAAGCGTGAATTTGAAGGTGAAATGCTAACAAATAGACAAATACTAAGCAGAATAAATGAAAGTGGTGGTGGTGTTTCTTTTGCTAAAGGTGGCGACATACCGCATAAATGTAGTTGTAGTGGTAAATCTTACGCTTACGGTGGTAAAACGATGACTGATTATGAAATCATAGATGATATTCATAACGATTATAATAGTAGAATGTTTGGTGTACAGCATCTTGACAAATCAAATAGTGAATGTTGTGAATTGTTATTTGTGCCTACTGAACAGTACGAAAAAAGCGTACATTTGTATAGTGAAGGTGGTATGATAAGATTGGTGCATAAAAAAGTGCCAAGCTATAAATCATTTGCTCATGCTCATACTGATATTAGTGGCGTTGCTATGAAGAAATCTTATAAGATGAAATTAAAAAATGAATATGATGTAGATTTCGATAAATTGCCGCAGAATATCAAAGTTGCTTTACTCATCGGAAATCAAAAATTAGTTGATAATTACTTAAATAGTTAATAATGTCTAATTTCAAAATTGGAGAAATATATATAACTTCTAATGGTGGTGAGATAACTATCGTTAAAACTACAAGCACAATGGGTTATTTTACTCGTCTAAAAACTGATGGTACTATTTACAATGGTCACCTCACTTTTGACGAAATAGATAAAAAGATTAGTAATGGTAGTTGGGTGTTAAAAGGCTCATCAACTGTGCCTGTAAAAATGTCTAAATCAACGCAGAAAACGAATAAAACACAAACTTCTACAAAAGCTATAAATAAAAAATTTAAAAAAGGTGATAAAGTTGAAATTTTAACAACACGAGGTAGATATGGACATTCGTTCAATAAAGGGGATATAGGCGAAGTTTATAGCGTTGATAAAAGAGGAGTGAATGTCATAGTTGGAAAGAAAAGTCAATTACTACCTTTTGATGAAGTTGAATTAATTGCTTCATCTACATCTTCATCTACATTACCTGCTTATTTTGAAAAAGATGATTATATTGTTACTATATATAGTCAAGTTAGCGGTGGTAATAGAGATTTTCCTGATAATTATATTTTTAAACAACGTGAAAAAGCAAATTACTTATCCGTTGATTTAGATGCTACAGGGGATAGGAATGGATGGGTTATATTTAAAGCAGATAAAACAGGTAAAGGTGAATGGCGATATGCTACACAAGAAGAAGCAGAAGCGTATGAAAAAGCAGGTAAGCCAATAAGTGTAGATGATGTAAGTAAGATTCTTAATCAATCATCTGCAAAGCCAAAGGCTATAAAAACATTTGATGCACAAGAGATAGTAGAGGATTTGAAAGATATGAACATACAAGTATGGGATGATATTGGCATAACATCTGGTGGTGAGTTGTATCAAAATGATGATTTTCAAAAAAAGTATAATGATTTAATGGTTGCTGCTATTGAATCTTATACTAAATATGATTTAAGTAAATTGTCACAAAAAGAGTGGGAGTCAGTTAGTGAAATTCTTGAAGAAGATAATTTTCATTCATTAAATAACTTCTTAGCGTTAAAAGATTATTTAGGTCAAAAAGTTAAAGACAGTTGGATTGACTTTTATAGTAGAAGTCCTAAATCATGTTTGAAGCCTGATATATTTATAGATAAAACTATTGTCGCTACAAAAGAAGAAATAGTTGAAAAAGCACCAATTAAAAAGATGGCTACTTCTAACGAAGAAGCACAAATAGAAATACTTAAAAGAGATATTGCTCAACTATTATTCATACGAAGTTTAGCAAGTCCTATTGAGTTTGAAAGAAAAATGCAGATAAGTCAAATAATTGAAGAAAAGAAAAAAGAAATAGATAGACTTACATTTTATATGACTGAAAGAAAGATAGGTGGCAAAGAAATTTTTGATGACTTATTTGAACAATCGTTTACGCCTATTCAACACGCATATAGTAATGTTTATGGAAGCCCCGATACAACTGATTTTTTTACACCTGACGGTAAACCTTCAGAATTAAGCGATGAGTTGAATATTATCATACGCACAAAAGAATTTAAAGAATGGTTTGGTGATTGGGAGTTGGCATACCTTTATAGAGACACAGAAATAATAGATTGTAGTAAAGTATTAAATGAAAATTTTGAACCTCGATTAGTTTGGCATGGCACAGGTACTGAATTTTCATCTTTTAGATTTGATTCTTTTCCTGCTGCTTATTTTGCTGTTAATAAAGCATACGCTGATTGGTTTGCTTATGCACAAGGTGGCGATGATGGTTTTACAATACCATTTTTCTTGAACATTAGAAACCCATTAGACTTAAAGCATTTTGGCACAAATAAGATAAAGCCAAAACAGTTTTTTGATTATTTGTATTTAAAAACAGGGTTAGACATGGATGCTTTAGAGGTTAATCCAATGTTTTTACAACCTACATTTCCAGAAGTAGAAACATGGGTATATCTAAGAAATAACCCTAAAATGATTGTAAAGATTGCTGAAAGTAAAATATATGATGGTATTAACTTTTTTGAAACAAACCCGGGAGTAGAAGAAGGTAAAGCTGAATATAAAACAGAAGTTTATATTACCTTTAGTGCTGAACAATCTAAGATAGCAGCACCCAATAGAGGTATGTTATTACTTGCTTCACTTAAATCATTCTTGTTAAAGAGAGGAGGACAAATATGAAATTAGTAAGAGAAAATTTTACAAAAGAACAATTAGGTGATATTATCACTTACAAATATAATTGTAATAATATTGACTTCTTTTTAATCGTAAAAGGTGGTAGAAGCAATAGAGAAATTAGTGTTTTTAAAGGTAGTTTAGATAATCGAGAAGATGAATTAAAAACAGATGATAGTTTAGCTGCATGGAACTATTTTGAAGAATTACTAAAAGCGTGTGATTCTAAACAAGGTAGTAGTGGTGGTTTTGCTAAAAACCCACAAGAAAACCCTAAAATATTGCCATTATTAGCAATAAAACAAAACGATAGAACAAAAGAATACGAAATAACTTTTTTTGCTCAACTTGATGATAAAAGTCAAGTTAAGATTTTTGATTTTATCGTTAGTAGCAATGGATTGCCAAGTGCTATACCGAATGATGTTTTTATTGTTGATTGGAAAAACGAAGAAGTACCTGCTTTATTGAAGTCAGAAGTGTTGCTTAAAGAGATGCCTGATTTAGAGTTTGAAGAAGATAAAAGTAAAAAAGTATTTTTGTTTATACCTAAATCTATTGTTGAGCAAGGTGGCGAAAAAGGTGGTGAAGGTCAAGGTGAAGGTCAAGGACAAGGCGAAGGTCAAGGTGAAGGTCAAGGACAAGGCGAAGGTGAAGGTGAAGGTGAAGGTGAAGGTGAAGGTGAAGGTCAAGGTCAAGGCGAAGGTCAGGGTGAAGGTGAAGGTCAAGGCGAAGGTGAAGGTGAAGGTGAAGGTGAAGGTGAAGGTGAAGGTGAAGGTGAAGGTGAAGGTGAAGGTGAAGGTGAAGGTGAAGGTGAAGGTGAAGGTCAAGGACAAGGCGAAGATGAAGGCGAAGGTGAAGGTGAAGGTGAAGGTGAAGGTGAAGGTGAAGGTGAAGGTGAGGGGCAGAAGAAAAAAGGTAAGCCTAATAACAAGATTGAGTTAAAAGGTTTTGGATATACTGTTGCTAAAATTGCATCAATAGAGGGTGTAACACCTTCATCAGTTATTAGCTTTTTTAAAAACGAACAAATGGGTGAATTATTTTTGCAAGGAAGCAATTTTTCTAAAATAAAAACAGAATTAAATTTACCACAAAACATAACAGAAAAAGAATTAACACAACAAATTATAAAATCAAAGTCATGATTAGTATAGAAAGATTAGATGAAATCATCAACGACCCAAATAACTCTGCTGACGTTATCGCACAAGCACAACTTGAAAAAGATAGATTAGCTTCTGTTGCTTCTGCAAAAATACAAGTTGCACAAGCTACGGGTGTTGGTGATGCAGATATTTTAGCAGTTCTTGCTGCAATGGAACAAGCATTAAAATCTGGTGGCTCTAAAGTTAGTGCTTCTGATGTTCGTAAAGCAGTATTAGAAGAAATTGAAAAACGTAAAATAACAAAAGCGGATTTAAGCAAAGAATTATTAGCTTTTATAGATTCTAAGCGTACTGTTAATTTTACGATGTCTAAACTTATGGGTGTAAGTGTTAAAGAAGTAGAAGGTGCAGTATTAGAAAGACCTTTGACACAGCTTATACTATCTGATATTATGGCTCGTAACAATACTTATCTATATGGCGGTGCAGGTACGGGTAAAACATACATTGCAGAACAAATAGCTGAAATTCTCGGTTGGCAACCTATCGTTCTTAACTGTAATCAATTTACAAGCCCTTTAGATATTTTAGGCGGTCAAACTATCGATGGCTATCAAGAAGGTAAGTTAGCGATTGCATGGAGTAATCAAATGACTTTAGAAGATGGTACTATTAGAAAATTTGATGGATGTGTTTTGATATTAGATGAATTGCCTAAAATTGACCCTAATACCGCAGGTATATTGAATCAGGCGTTAGCAAAAGTTAAAGATTATAAAGTAAAACTTGATGCAAGTAATAATATAGTATTTATACCACCTACTATTAGTGATGCTAAAAATAGAGAATTGAAACTTGGTAATTTATATGTTATTGCAACAGGTAACGTGCCTTTAAATACGATAGACCCTGACTATGAAGCAAACTTTAAACAAGATTTGTCTTTGCAAGATAGATTTATAGGTTCTACTTATAAAGTATTTGTAGATTATAAATTTGAGTATAATACAATCATGAAAGGATTTGCATTCATTTGGATATTCTTAGTGAAAGTAAGAGAAGCTATCCAAGAAATTAGAGCATCTTCACAAGCATTTGTTTCACTTCGTTTGATGATTAATGCGAAAGCAACTTATGTAGCTTATAGAGAAGTTTTAAGCAAGTCTAAAAAAACTCAAAATATTGCTATTATCAATCAAAATGCTTCAACTAATTCTGCTATTAGCAATCCTAAAACATTGATTGATACTATGGATAATTTCTTTGCGTTATTTAAAGATACACAAAGAGATACTATTAAAAGTAAAGTTGATTATGATGCTTTCAAAAGAATAGTAGAAGAAAAGAATAATATGCCTTACGATTCTGATAAAGCACCAAACTTTGATACAGCTTCAGAAGAAGCGGAAGCAGAAAGAATAATTCTTGATTACGAGAAAAAACAAAAACAATCTTAATGGCTGGAAGTTTATTTGAAGGACTACCCTTGTTAAGTTGGGCGATTGATGATTGGGAGCAATTTTACGATGCTCTCAAAATACAAAACCCATCTCTTGACTTTACTAAATACTTGAATGACTACAAACAAAATTCTTATGATAATAACATAAGATTATTGTTCGAATCTGCTTCATTGCCATTAAATTTAGGAGGCGAAACAGAAAAAAGTAGATTGATAACGACTGATAAACCTATTGGTGTATTTGACTTTTCTTTAGCTTCTCGTGGTATGTATAGAGTTCCTGAATATTATTCTGAAAAGTTAGCTAAAGAGTTTCCTGAAAAGTTTATAGAATCAGAACTTCCAAGCGGTGTCGTTCCACCTATATTCATAAAAGAAAAGACTGAAAACAATAAAAAGATATTTTACTACGAAGATAGTGATGGTGTATTTGAATGTATAATTAGACAAAAAGGTGAAACTGCAATAGATAATGGCGATAAAAACGCTAAGTTAAAGTTTGCTACTCGCAATAAAAAAGTATATCTAACATTCAAGAGAAATAGAGGTAAAGTAAAATATGTAGAAATATATAGTTTATTTTACTATACTAATTTGAGTGGCGATGTTCAATTCGCAGTTCGTCATATACCTGCTTTAATGGTCGCTGATTATTTAGAAAGTATAGGTATTAAGGTTCGTTTTTATATGACAAGATTTGTACAATTATATAGAGAAGAATTAACATTAAAAAAGTCTGATTCAAACGGTAACAAACTGCCATTGTATGATGAAGCACCTCAAAAAAAGAATCAGTACAATATGTTTGTTCAGCCTATCATAGCAAAAGATTTTGGCGAAGAATTTGATAAAGCTACTGCTTTGATGATTTCATCTCAATATTATGATAAAGTTTATGAAACAATGGCTCATTATGCTCTCAATCAAGAAGTTCAAAAACATAATCACGTTTATGGTAATCCTAACTTAGATGGAAGAACTGGTAATATTTTTGAAGCTATTGACTACATGGAAGGCATAGAAAGATATAGAAACAAGTATCAAGATTATGTAAAAAAAGGGTTGTTTAAGTCGAAAGAAGTATTGCCAGAAGCGATGCTTTTCTTTCACGATACTGTTATTCGTGATTATTTTGAAGAATTTATGAATCAATGTAAAAGCTATTTGAATATTTATGAAGATGCTAAAGTTTTAACTAATCTAAACATAAATCCTTTTTTTAATTGGTGGATGCGATTATCTGCTTCTGGTTTGAGAAATAAAATTGAACTTGTTAATTCTAATGAATTTAAAAAAGATTTCGCTAACATAGAAAAGAACTTACAAAAGTTGATAGAAGAATTGCCGACTATTATAAAATATGTTGACGCTACGATACAAAAAAATGGCAAAAAACTTTCTGATTATCTACAAGAAATAGGTAATAAAATATTAGATTCTACTGATTATGAGAACGGCTATGGAATTGCAAAAAATGGTCAGCTAACATTAAATAGATATATAAAAATAATTACAGTTGAAATATCTACTTATGCTGACGGTTTAGTATATGAAACGCCTGTTGAATCAAAAGAAAAACGTGATGAACTTGTTAAAACAATATTAACTGAATTAAAAAATTATTAAAATGAAACCTAAATTGACAAATAAACAGATATTATCGTGTATGCGTTTACTACAAAACTTAAAAAAGTTTGTCGATATGCGTTATGGCTCTATCAATGACGTAAAAGTTATGTATAACCCATTAATGAAAGATAGTATCATTATAAAATACACTAAGAGTTATAGTTTAGCAGGTGAGCCAAGTATAGAGTTTAAAATATGTGATATTAATAAAGATGGCGATATGAGTTTAATTGACGAAAAGTTAAAAGATATTTTTCAAAGGTCTGCATTTTTATCTGAATGTATTGAATTTGATATTACAGACGAAAATCAGTACGAAAAAATTGATTAATTATGGAAAAAGAAAGAGTACAAGAGTTGTTGGATGATTTTGTTGTAAAGAACGAACAAGACATTAATAATGTTGCGGTAGAAAACCCGCCATTGTATGATGCTTTTATAAGTGCTTTGTCACTCTTGTCATCTAAATTTGGAACAAGTCAAGAAATAAAAAAACTTACTGAAGAAGAAATTGAAGCTAAAAAACCAAAGAAAGAATTGCCATTTAAAGTAGGCGATGTTTTTATGAGAGGTAATTTACCTGAATCAATGAAAGGTGAAGAAAGAGATATATTATATACTATATTATCTATTGATGAATCTAAAAGTGAAGTTAATTATCAAATAAATTTTGTAAAAAAGGGAACTTCTAAATTAAATAGTAAAAAAATAGAAACAATACTCGAAGATATTGAAGTTGGTTCGTGGGTGCCTTATGAAGAATTGAAAGGTGCTAAATACAAAGTAGGCGATAGATTCAAACTAAAAAGTGGAGATGTTTGTTACATTGAAACAGTTGATGAACTTAACGGTTCTTATAATTATAAATTTGTGTATGATTCAGGCTCAAAAGTAGCTAAAGGTACTTTTTTTCAATACTTTATTGATAAAGAACTTGATGTTCATATAGATAATGGTACTATTGTTTATTTAGGTGCTGAAAGCACTACAACCCCTTCGATAACTTTCAAAGTAGGTGATATAGTAAGAATTAAGAAAAGTTCAAGATATTATGGTACTGGCTATAATAATCCTAAAGATATAAATGGCAAAATTTTTAAAATTAGGGATGATGGGCGTATTAGAGTTGAATGGGATAATGGAGATATTAATTCTTATAAAACAGAAGATTTAGAATTATCATCAAGTCAACCTACAAATACTTCGATAACTTTCAAAGTAGGAGATAAATTTAACCGTAAAAAAAATAAAACTCCAATTTATACTATATCTAAGATAGATAATGATAAAGTTTATGTATCATGGCTTACTGGTACTAAAATAAGTGAAGTAAATTATCCTGTTTCATATGTCGTTTCAAATTTTAATGACGGAACTTGGGTTAAAGTTACAGCACCTACTTCTACAAAAGCAACGGCTAAAGGTACAAGAGTTTCACCTTCACAACATGCTTCACAAACAGCAGTTGGCACTATAATGACAGGAAATGACGGTAATCAATGGATAGTAGTAGAAGATAGTAGAGGTGTAAGAAAATGGCAAAGAAACATAGTTAAATCTACTACAAAAGTAATTTCTGATGAAGAACAAGAACTTTTAGATGCTATTGAAGGTGCTAAGTTGTTAGCTAATACGGGAGATTCTGATGCAAAGAAAGAATTATCACTACTTAAAGCACAATTAAAGAAATTAAAAGCAAAATAAGACATTATTTGATTTTATTGCACAAGTTTTTATACAAAAAATAACGCAAACAAAAAAATATATTTAATTTTATAAAAATTACGTTTTATGGCGACTACTGCTAAGTTAAAATTAGAAATAAAAAAGTTAAAGGCGGCTATTAAAAGCAAAGCTACGCCTAAAACTATTGTTACTAAATTGAAATCTCAATTAGAGAAGAAAGAAGCCGAATTACATAGTAAAGGTAAGAAAGGAGTAACTTCTTCAAAAAGTAAAGCATTTGCTACTGCTCAATCTACTCGTAGAAAACAAGGTGGTGTTTCTTCTTCAAAAAGTGATATTGAAAAGGATGCAGAAAGACCTGCAAAACCAATAGGTTTAAGAGTTACTGACGGTAAGCATTACCCGTATGTAAAGGGTAATAAGTATTATGAGTATCGTGAGAATCGTACTGATAGAAAGCAACCACCTAAGAAATATCCCAAGTTAGAAGATGGTGGTATGATGGCTGATGGTGGTTCAATCGAAGAAGGTAATGTAGAAATGATTATGAGTAATGTGAAGTCTATTAAGCATCATGCAGAAGAAATTGAAAACATATTATCAAAAGGTGTCGAAGTTGAAGCATGGGTGAACGCTAAAGCAGAAAGAGCAGCAACAGATTTAAGCGACATTACACACTACTTAGACGGCTTGAAAATGGCTCATGGAGGTGTCGTACATGGTCATCATGAACATCATGTACATACACATTCACACGAACATAGAATAAAACACTAATTATGAAATTGTTTACTAAAGAAATAGATAAAAAGCTATTTGCACAATATCATTTAGGTAACAACTTAGAAGAACAATATGTTGTTGCTAAAATATTTAACCCTTATGGCAATGGTCGTTGGTATTTATTGAATAGCGACCCGAATGATGCTGACTATCTATGGGCTATCGTTCAAATGGGCAATGTAGTTGAAGTAGGTAGTGTTAGTAGGCATGATTTAGAGAATGCAAGAGTTAGTAAATTTAGATTGCCTTTAGAAAGAGATTTGTCTTTTAAACAAGAAAAAGCTGATGTTGTACTTAAAGGTTTAATGCAAGGTAAGTTCTTTAAGCATGGTGGTTCAATACACAAAGACGATAAAGTAGTTTACGAAGAAGTAGAGTTTGAAGAATACAAACATGGTGGCATGATGGCTAAAGGTGGAAAAATATATAGTATTGAGAAAAATGGTTACCCTTTTGATTGGGGAACTTACACTATGGATGAAGCTAAAGAAGTTATAAATAAACAAGAAAAAGATGGTTCATACTATCGAGTTGTTAAATATAACGAAATGAGAGAATCTTTACCAGCAATAGATAGGATGGAAACTCCAATGTTGAATGAAAAAAGTGGAGAGTATATTTATTCTAATTCAAGACCATTTAGTGAAGGCGACTTAGCTGAATATTCTCATGGTGGTATGATGGCTGATGGTGGTCAAACTCATTTTAAAGATAAAGTAAAAGCGATTG
>Ga0316218_1001357_pt1 | contig 26688 bp, 37 predicted proteins | sample TBH18003metaG_FD_203634 | JGI IMG/M metagenome (GOLD analysis project Ga0316218, IMG submission 203634) | Freshwater microbial communities from Trout Bog Lake, Wisconsin, USA - TBH18003 | ecosystem: Environmental > Aquatic > Freshwater > Lake > Hypolimnion/Profundal zone | place: USA: Wisconsin...
CGTAGACCAGCTTTTAGAAGCCCGTGCAAAAACCCACGGGGACTTTTCCAGACATGCGCAATACACCCAGCGCATTAAAAACGTGATGAAGGACACCGTAAACTGGTTGTTCCTCACCAATTCGAACAAAGAGGCTTTGGAAATGATCGCCCACAAGATCGGGCGCATTCTGGCCGGCAATCCAAATGAGCCAGATCATTGGGTTGATATCGCGGGATATGCCACACTTGTAGCCAATGAATTGAAACCAAAAGTTGACATTTCTGGAAAAAAGTGAGAGGCTTTTTACCGACGCCTGTGCGTCCTCCCCAAGACTACATCCCCAGCCTTAAAAAAGCTGGGGTCTTTTTAAAAATTATTGAATATGAGGGAAAAATGACACCTATTCAGCCAAACACAAAACTGCAACACATTATCCGGGATCTTAATGCTGAATTTGGATATTCAGTATCAGGTCAGCGCTATCATGAATTGCTCAAAACCTTGAGCCGCGTTCGAGATATTTTTGAAGAAGTCACAATTTATTTGCCAAAAAATAAAAAAACCGCACCTTTGGTTGACAAGGCACGACTTGCTTTGGCCGGGATTTCTTTTGCGCTTGGCGAAGGTGGAGAATTGAGCCAGATGCACACCATCGAAGACCGCGCCAAGCAAAACAAAAAAATTCAGGACACGGACAAGCGCCGCGCCAAAACCTTGAAATGGGATGAATGATATGAAATACCCCAAAATTGTAACCCTGATCCAGTTGAGAGATGAAAAATATCAGAACCAAACGGAAGATCATCCTAATAATTACAATGTTGTTGATCCGCCTCAAAAACACGTTGTCAAATAAAGACCAAAAACGTTTTGGCAAAAACTTTTGGCAAAATTGGTTTTTACCGCCGATCTTGTTGATTTATATGAAACAACACGTTTAGAAAATATTCGCCTCCGGGATAAATGCCTTGCCATGATGGCAGAGGCAGAACGCGCAGGAAAGCAAGGGCTTGCTCTGTGGAATGACAATGAAGGTCTCAGGGCTTCAAATGAAATTCTGGCGGCAAGCGCAGATCCTGAAGCGCTTAAGGGCAAATGGATACCTTACGACACTTACAGAAAACTGGAAGATAGGGTGCAGCAGATGGAAGATAAGTTGAAAGATGCAAACAAGCGTTTTGACGATATGAATGCCGTGCGCCTTGAACAGGTTGAAGAATATTACCGCAAAGGTTACGAGGCTGGTCGGAAGAAGGAATGAAGGCTCTTGCCGTCATTGCAGTATTGTCCACCGGACAGGTTGACGTATTGTTGCAACAGGCGGCTCAGAGGCATGGAGTTCCGGCAAATATCGTCGAAGCTGTAGCATACATTGAAAGTACAAAGCGGTGCGGAATATTAAACGGAAAGCATCGCGGAATAATGCAGGTCGGGAAGGATGCCGCCAATGAAGTTGGCGCGGCTTGGCCGCCGAAAACCTGCGCCGATGAAATAGAAATAGGGGTTATGTATCTGAAATTGGCGCTTCAGCGGGGCGGAAATGGGTGCAACGGGGCAACTCTTTACAACTCAGGCATTAACGCCAGACCGCACTGCTCGGAATATGGCCGCAAAGTTATGAGGCGAGCAAACAGAAAGATTGAATGATGGAAAATTTTATAGATTTCATGATGGAAAAATTTGTCGGGCCTGCGCTCATGCTTTTGGCCATTTTTATGACCGCCATGATGGTGCTTGGCACTTTGGCTTTTGTTGTTGTCGAATTGAGCGGTTCGCATCCAAAATGCCTAGAGGCAGGAACGTTTCAAGAAAAAACTGAATGACGGAGTGTGAATTATGATCAAAGACATCAGGGTAAGAGAAATAACCTTTTTGCAAGACGTTGAGCAAAAGGACGGATCTTATGTATGTGTTGAGAAAAACATATCATGGAAAATTGAAATCAATCGCGGCGTGGGTTGGGAAGAAATAAAGGTCGTAAAAGACATTGTTCAGATGAAGCCGTTGAGGCTTGCGGATCAGGTTGAAAGCAAGCATGAACGTTCTTGATCTTTTCAGCGGCATTGGTGGGTTCAGCCTTGGATTGGAGCGTGCTGGATTTAAAACTGTTGCTTTTTGCGAAATTGACAAAAAAGCGCAGTTAGTTCTTAAAAAACATTGGCCGCAGGTGCCAATTTACGATGACGTATCAACGATAACCAAAGAGAATTTTCATGGACAAAAAATTGACGTTATCTGTGGAGGGTTTCCCTGCCAAGACATCAGTTTTGCTGGAAAGGGAGCCGGTCTTGCCGGGGCTAGATCTGGACTTTGGTTCCAGTTCCACCGCCTCACCAAAGAAATCAGGCCGCGCTATGCGATCATCGAAAACGTTGCTGCCCTTCGCTCTAGAGGATTGGACGAAGTGCTCAGGAGCCTCGCTGAGATCGGGTATGATGCGGAATGGCACTGTATACCCGCTTCAGCCGTTGGCGCTCCTCACAGACGGGACAGGGTCTGGATTGTGGCCTACCCCAACAACATTTGGGTTCAGCAGCACGGGACAAATTCAAAAAGTGATCCGAAATGTTGTTTCTCAACAAGAAGCCTCAGAAATGACAGGACGGCATGGAGTGGTGAAAAAATTATGGCCTACTCTACAGGCACGGGATTATCGCAGCGGGGACAATCCAGACAGCATTCGAGCGCAGCGCAAGAAAGAACAGGGCTGGTCGATGAATTTGAACGATGCGGTGAAACTATGGCCGACTCCAACAGCCCGCGACTGGAAAGACAATGGGAAATCACCAGCCGAATTGGCGAAAGACTCAACAACGCTCGCAACGTTGGCTGGTGGGCAGTTGAGCCCGATGTGGGTCGAGTGGCTTATGGGATACCCAAGCGGGTGGACAGACTTAAGCAGCTAGGCAATTCCGTCGTGCCGCAAATACCCGAATTGATAGGAAAGGCAATAATGAACCATGAAACCGACTGAAAACATTGACCTTAAGTCATTGCAAATTCGCGGCATTGCCGCCAACGTTCGTTCTTGGTCATTCATGATCGAGACGATAACCAAAGAGATCGAGTCTTTGCAAGCCAAGATTGACAAAGCTAATCAAACGCTTGCACGGATCGAAAACGGGGATTGGTCGCTTTTGGCTGAAACCCATAGTGATAAACAGCCGGAATAATCCGGTTCAATACAACATCAGAGGGTGATAATATGAAACGTATTTTTTTGATTGGCGTTATCGCTTACGCCATTTCTTCGCTTCTTCTCGATCATTGGCCGAACGCCATTGCCGCAACAGGACGCGAGGCATTGCCTTGGATGGTAATCATGCTCATTGATCTTGCTTTTGCCGGTGTTGCAATGATCAAACTGGTTGGCCCGTCTTTTTTTGAAATTGATCTCGACGAAGAAGCATCCGTCAGTGCCGATGATTTCAATGTTCCCGACAGCTCATTCTATGGGTCATTCGGTTTTGCCGTTCTGGTTAATTTTGTCTGGCACGGATATAAGTTTGCCGTGACAACTGGCGTTGAGAGTTTTGGCTTTTCAATGTGGTTCCTGATTGAGGCAGTCGCATTGCTTCTGACGTTCATGTTCTTCAAAGCCGCCCAGAAGGCCGCCAAGCGGGCAGCACGCAATGCCAAAGCATTTACTCAGCGCACATCTGCATAAGCATCACAGGGCCGCCCTAATCTTTGGGGCGGCCTTTTTTAGGAGAGGGTGAAATGAAGAAATTAAACGCAAGCGAATGGCTCATCATCACATCTGTTGTTTTGACCGCTACAGGGATGCAGCCGCATATCTGGTCAATCCCGATTGTTCTGGTCAACGCCTTCATCCTGTATTTGGCCCGGTGGGCGGCCTATTATGAAGGAAAAAAACATGGAGACGATTAACCTGTCTCATTTGAGTATGGACAAGCAGGAAGTCTATCTTAACAACGGAACCATTGTTCCGATTGTCCATTGGGTTAAGAATGGGGAAGTTGTTCCTAATGATGAGCGTTATGAGGCGGACGCCTGTGTTGCCGGCCCGCTCCCCAACGGTCGCTGGGCGGCTATTGATATGAGAGAATGGTCACCTGTCGAAATGAATTAAGGGATTGAATTATGAGATATATGCTTTTTGCTTGGAAAAAGGGTGAACCTAATGGCGGTATGGAAGATCGTATTGCCCATGACGATACCTTAACAGGGCTGTTTGATGGCCTTCAAGAACACGGTCTGGATGAATACGACTGGCATGTTTACGACCTTTTTGAGCGCATGGTGATTTATATGCCGAACGCTGGAACCAAAGAAATTCTTGATTGGATTAAATGGAAAGAAGGTGGTCAAAATGAAGGAGCATGAAAAGGTTTTAGAAATTTACAGAGAGCGCGGCATTCCTGTAAGGGTAAGAAAAATCATTGAAAAAATCTGCGACAAAAATTCTCTTGATGTGATTGACGTTGTCGGGATTAGACGCAACCCCAAACTTTTTGATTGCCGGTCTGAAATTTACAAAGAATTGAGATCCGAAATTTTAGAGAATGGAACCCACAAGTTTTCTTTTCCTTTGATTGGAAAGTGGTTCTGCAGAAACCATGCTTCAATCATATATGCCGCAGACGATAAAATCAGGATTAAGCGGCAAATCAAAAGCGCAATATGGAACTCAATTAAAAGGGATGAAAAAAATGCTCATATCAATGGATAAAACCTACAAAACAAAAAATGGCCTCGATGTTGTAATTTACGCCATTTATAAAGATCAAAATTACGCGGTTCATGGGGCTTATTTTGAAAATGGTGGCTGGCGGATGATGTCATGGAAATTGACCGGGTTTCATTCGTTTTCCGAGCGAGAACATGATCTTGACCTTGTCGAAATCAAACCACGCATCAAGCGCACATTTTGGGTAAATGTTTATGAAAAAACAGGAACAGTTCATAATACAAAAGAAAGAGCCAGTTATTTATCAAATGTTTTTCCATTAGATGATTCAGATAGCCGCATTGCCTGCGTTAAAGTTGAGATCGACTGCGAAGAAGGGGAGGGATTATGAGAGACATATCAATGTGCAACAGCGGCCTGTGTCCGTCCTCTGCGACTTGCCGCAGACACCCAGATAGCGGCGCAATAGCCGATGCAAAATATTAGCTTTATTGTGCATTTGAACTGCCAGAAGATGCCGATCATTGCGAAGATTATTTGCCAGTGAAGGAGAATGATAAATGAAACTCGACTTTAAAAACAAAACCTACACCCTGCGAGATGGCTCGGAATACCGCAACTATTGCGATGATGCGGGGGGTAAATACCCAGTTCAGGGAGCCTATAAATCCCAAGATGGAGTGTGGGTGCAAAGTGCACACACTTTAGATGGAAAGTTTATTGTGGATGACGATCACGATAAGGATCTCATCGAAGCCAAAAAGACTCACACGGTTACGTTTTGGGTGAATTGTTATCTGGAAAATAGTGTCACAGCATGGAAATCACGCCAAGATGCGGATAAATTTGCAGCACCTTGGCGTATTTCCTGCCTTGAGATCACCCGCACATTCACCGAGGGCGAAGGGCTGGAGGGCGGGGAATGACACAGACAAAAAACAAACCGGAACCAAAAAACGGAGACCTTTGGTGGACTCTTGACAATACATATCCCGGAGAAGGTTATAAAATTGAAGAATGGTGCAGCCATTTGGCCAAATTTGTTCAACCCATTGCCCGCGTTCTGACACCAGATGAGATCGCCGCAAAGGACGCGGAGATTGAGAGCCTGCGGGAAGCGCTCACATGGTATGCAGACGTATATAATTATCAAGTAGCTGGTGGCGGGGGGGTGCCATCTATGGTTATGTTGCCACCTGGTGCAACGATTGTTGATTATGACAGAGGACAACGCGCACGAAAAGCATTGGAGGGCAGAAAATGATTAATATTACTGAAAATTTGATGCAACGGCTTAATAAAAGCGAAATTTACGATTTGAAAGTCGAAATTGACCACCTACGCGCCGCACTTCAACATTGCGTCAATGCCATTGCGGAATATGAGAAAGATAGCGATGAGAGCATACGGCCATTTTTGCTGGGTGCGATGGATAACGCGAAAAAGGTTTTGGGGATAAAAAAATGAAAGACATCACCGAACGATTGCGAAACCACGATTTTGGGCCTGATGAATGGCTCAGTGATCTTTTGAAAGAGGCCGCCAGCCTGATTGAACATTATCGCAGCGCAATGGCGGCCAAAGACAAAGAGCAAAGCGAGATGATTTCCGAAAATGAGAAATTTGCAGAGGAAATTCACAGGCTTGAAAATTTATTAAGAGTGAAAAGCGAAGCTAACGAAACGTGGTTTAGCGAATGCTGCCGTCTCATTAAGGAAAACGTAGAGCTCGAAAGAAAACTGTCCATCAAAAAAATTATAACCGTTGTTCATGCTCATTCAGACATTGAAAATTATCTTCTTGAGGCAGACCAAAGGATTGTTGAGGAATTTGCTTATTGGCTGGAGCACAAAAAATTGAAATTTGTGAACGTGGAAATCAAAAATGACTGATAAATTATCAAAACAGGAAATTCCGCTGACTGAAGATGAGAGGTGGAAATATCTTTCGCAAGAAAACAAAAAGGCTGCCCGTTTGGCAATGATGCTTACTGGAAAATTCCTTAACGCCGTTCAGGAAAGGTCAATTTTTGAAGCGATTGAAGAAATTTACCGTCTTGATAGGCCGTGGAACAGCGGAGACAATCCGCCCACACACAGCAATCCCGTTTTGGTTGTGGTTGATCTGGCCAGACCACAAGATGAAATATTGCGCAAAGCATGGGGCAAGCCAAGGTTGAGAACAGCAAGGTATGCAAATGAAATGTGGATTCATGATTTGCCATGGAGCGATGTTCTTAAAATTACCCATTGGCGCGAATTACCGGAGATGCCGGAATGAATGTTTGGAAACGTGGTGGAGTTTATAGGGTTGAGGCACGAAACCCTCCTCGCAGCATTTGGAAATGTGGGTGGAGGCAATACTGCCATCCAAAAACATTAACAATAACAAGAATGACAGAAAAAGGTTGGGAAAAATGGTTAGTGCTTGTTCGTGCCGGAGAAACTACCAACTTAAGGGTGCTTAGGCCTCTTTTCTGTCACGATTGGTGGACAGATGAAGATATTGTTTGGTGTTAATGGAGATGCCGAAATGAGAAAAGAAAAGCACAAATACATTATCGCATCAGAAGCTATGAACAAAAAACCTGAAGTTATTGAATATATGGATTTTCCTTGCATTGAAACTGAAATGCCATTGTGGCGAGAACCAGAGATTGACCGCTGGATTGATATTATGTTGAAAAACGAAAAACCACCTAAGGCAATCAGAGGTGAGGTTCATGCTTATCTTATGCCTTGGTGCACAGACTTGAAAGAAGGCGAAATCATACGCGATCCCGAAACGCGAAAATTTTCATTGAGACTTAGTTGGGCTGAGGAATAAAAATGAACAAATTTGAGCGAAACGTGCACAAAATTTTTGAAAACCTTGGAGTGGAGGTGGAAAGCATTGAAAGGACGATACGTCATTTTAAAATCCATGCGAAAAAAGGTGAAAATAAACACATGTTTGTCAAAGCATGTTCACCTTCAGATCATAGAGCAGATTTGAATTTCAAAACCGACGTGAAGCGCTGGTTGCGATCCATACAGGAGATATGAGATGAATATTGAGAACAAAAAAAGTGATTGAGGAGCTAACCCATGACCAAGGCCGGGGCAAAGCGTAAACGAAACAAAAGAGCCGGCCACGGCCTTACGATATTTGAATTGACGAATGCAACATGCCGTTATCCGTTATTATCCGTTAAGACAATTCAATATTTCTGCGGCAAGCCAACAGAAACAAAATCATACTGTGGCGACCATGCAAAAATATGCTACCGCAAACCAGATAATCGGCCAGACGATATTATTTGAAAGAAATCCCATGATTTTGCAGCTCAACCCGCCAATTCCAATATTGACCCCAAAAGGAAAGGCGCTTGCTCATATCTTGATTGACTACGGCCCAGAAGAACATCTTCTTTGGGTGTGCTTTCAAAACGACACAGGCGAGTGCTGGACGTGGGCGAACGACAAAATAAGGGCGCAGGCCAACCCAACAATGGGGCGGCCCGTGGTGCCTCCTATACCACCCGTAAAAAACGATGGTTAGAACATCATGAAGAAGTTGGATGTAGACGGAACGTAGGTGATAATAATCAATCCTTGTGCACCTGCACCGCCCAAACTTGATGAAGTATTATATCCATTCCAGAAACCGCCACCGCCAGCACCGCCATAAAGACCGCCCGCACCACCGTTAGAAGCATTAGCGCTTGCCCCGCCTGCACCGCCACCGCCTGAGCCATGCGATGAGTCGTATTCTGTTCCTGTGCCACCTGCACCACCGTTCGGGGTTCCGCCAGCGCCGCCTGATCCGTTATCACCACTGCCGCCTGCACCTGCCGTATTGTTCGTTCCAGCGCTTCCAGAATTTCCATTTCCATTTAAACCTGCTGCGCCTGCACCGCCGCCACCTGCTGCTGAAGGTGGGCCGCCGCCAGTTGCAGCACCCGTTCCACCAGTTCCGCCGCTATATAAAAGAGTCCCAACCCCTGAAGATGCCTGCCCGCCCGCCGCACCGCTTTGGCCACTGGCACTTGAGCCGCCCTTCGCACCTACAGAAGATGCTGCTAAAGAAGCGCCATTGAACCAAGTATCACCAGCAATGCCGCCAACAACATAGGAAACAGAATTTCCGCCAGTAAGCGTCAAATTGCTTATTTTTGAATAAGCGCCGCCACCGCCACCGCCACCGCCGTGGTTTGTGCCCCCTGCCGCACCATTACCGCCGCCGCCAATACATTCAATGGTATTGTTCAGGCTATTCCAGTCGGATGGAACAGTCCAAGACGAGCCAGAAGTGAGAAATATCTGTTTGGTTACGGTCATGCCTGCGCTCCTACGGCCACAACATCCCAAAAGTTATCAGCGGCGTTCCAAATGCAACCAACATAAATGGTTTTGCTGGCAACAATGGTTGTCGGCAATGTTGTTCCGATGATGCGATAGCCGCCAGATGTTGTTGTCCATGTAAATGTGTAACCACCAGTGGAATTGGACTTAAACCGCAATATGAGTTTCTGGCCGTCTACAGGCGACCCAGAAGGGGCCGCAATCGTTGTGTTGGACGCAAGGGCACTCACTTCATAAACATCAGCCGTGGCGCTTGTGGGCGTGATTGTGGCAGCCGTTGTGATTGATGCGATGCGTGGAGTTATAACGCCGAGAGGCGTGATTGCCCCTGTGGTCGCAATCGAGCCGGCAACACGCAGTGTCGCTGTGGCAGTGGTCGCAACGCCTGTCCCCGTCCCTGCCCCTGTTGCCACAAAGTTGGTTCCAGCATTGTTGTTTGCCGCGCCAACGAGAGTCCAATTCGTTGTCCCAACTGTGTAAATTGTATAGGCCGTTCCCGCGACAAGGGATGTGGCGGCAACAGTTGTCGTTCCTGTATGGTTTGTGTCGCCATAAATAATCGTGCTTCCAGAGAAGCCCGAATTGAGTATGGTGTTGTTGGAAATGGTCAGGTTTGTAAGACCTTGAGCTACAAGCCCGTCATCAGCTAAATAAATGTTGCTGCCATCTGAATAAACGGTAACGCGAGAGCCATTAGGAATGACAACGCTGTTTGTCGTGCCGGAATACCCCGAAGCAATCGTAATCGTTGGCGTTGATGCGCCGGTCTGATTCCAAAAGATAAACTGGCCGCCAACGCCCGAAGGAATGACGATGGTGACAGCGCCCGAAGGCGTCCCCGTTATATAATTGATCAGAGGAACATACGAATATGAGCCAGACCCCGGTGGATAAGACGAAACGAGCGTTATGGTTCCAGTAAATGTCGTTACTGAAATGTTTTGAAGCGCACCAAAGGCGGCGTCCGAATTGGGAAAGTTGTAGGTGTTCAACGTTGCGCCCCAGCCGCTGTCTGTAATGCCGGGAACCGCCAAGTTTTTGTTTGTGGTGTAGGTTGTCGTCATAACTGTTTCCTTAAATGGCGGCCTGAGCCACGTTCAATGCCCGTATGATGTGATCGTCAGGAACGTTCAAAAGAGGCTCGGTTGTTTTGTTGACTTGCTTTTTCGCACGTTCAGCCGCATTGATCAGGCGGTCAGCCTGAGCTTCTGGCGCAATGCGACCACCTGTGGCACGACCAATACGCTTGCGCTGTTCGAGATCGTCAGATTTCTCCCGATCCTGCTCCGAAAGGCGAATAGCGTTCAGGCCAGAGTTTTTCACAGTCTTTGCAAGATTGCGAACGGCATTGGCATTCAACTGCCCATTGTTTTCAATTCCACGCTGCAGCATAGCGGCTCCAATTTTAGGGTCTGCAAGGGCTTCCATATAAAGATCCTGAATGTTGCTGATGCCATGCGCACGAAGTGAAGATAACACAGATCTCGCCCCAGCCAGCGCGGCAACGGCAGCAGCACCCCTCAATCCAAAATGTTGAAGCGCCTCGAAGCCGGCAAATGTCATAGCCGCCCCGATTGACCCGTGGCCTTGTCCAACAACCTTTGCCGTAAGATATTTGTTTTGTCCCGTATCGGAACCGCCCTTAACGCTGGCATTGTTGATTGCCGTTTGCGTTCTTTCCATGTCCGCCTGAAGGCGACGCATGTTGTTCAAGCCTTCCTCGCCATACAGTTCGCGTACAGCATCGCTGTTTGAATTGAGAAAATTGCGCAATTTTGCACCAGAAACAATATCTTCTCCGCCCTTCTTGCCATAGTTGGTAAGGTTATCTTTCATCCATTCAGCACCAGCACGGCGCAATCCAGCAATCCCAGCCTCTCCGGGGAGAGATGGATCAGCTTTCATTTTTGCAATTAAATTCTTGATCTGCAAAGCACCATCGGATTGTTTCAGCAACCCGCCAACAATGTCTTTGACATGATCTGGCGAATAAGCGCCGACAAGATTGGCCGCTGCGCCTTTTTGTGCATTTTTTGCAAAATTAATGTAGCGGGCTTGAGCATCGCCAAGCGCTTTTGTTGCTTTTGCCATGTTGGAAAATTTGTTCGTAAATCCCGGCGAAACTTCCTCCAAGGCACGAATCGCACCCGCATATTTTTGACCCCACGATTGCAGCACTTTTGGCGATAAATGCTCATTGCCCTTCATCATTTCGCGTAAACGTGTGGTCGCAATGTCTTTCATCCTGTCTATCAAGTCAGGATCATTGTTGCCATCACTCAAGACCTTTTTGACCGTTTCGTATCCAGTATCGCCAGACGTAAACACCTTTGCCGCAACCTTTGAGTCGGGCATGACATATTGAGGCGTTCCGTCTGGATTGAAAAACCCGTTGCTTTTCAAAATATTTCCTGTTGGCCCACTTTTAAATTTTCCAATATATTCAGCGTGATAAGCGTTTGCAGCTTTAAGCTTTACAGCATCTTCCTCCGTCATATTCGGCGAGAGAGTAGGCAGCGGTTCGGGCTCAGGCCCTTCAGCTTTTGGGGCTGGCTGTGCAGTTTCGGCGGTCGGCTTTTCTTGAGCGCCGGAAGGAAATGCCTGATTGATTTTTGTTTCTTGGGCATCAGAAGCATCGTTTGACGCTTTCAAAACAGACTCAGACGGCAAATCGCCTTCGCCAAACATATTTGTTTCGCCCTTTTTGTTCAAAAGAGCCTGATCGGCATAACGATTAAGACGCTCTGTCATTTCGCGGCGGCTTGCAACCCTTTCGCCGTTTGGCACAAGAAGGCGCGTCACTTCTGGCGAAACAGGTTCGTTGAAAGCATCTCTTTGATTGAGATAATCAGACAGAGATGCGCCATGATTTACGCCGCGAGCCGACTCGTCGCGCTGGCGCATGATGGTTTTGACCGTATCAAGCAACGGTTTTGTAATATCGTGAGATGGATCAATTTCGCCGTTGGCCGCCGCGCGGCGTACTTCGCCCCACTTTGCGGCAGTATCGGTCAGAGCGCCGCCAATATTTTTGATGTTATCATCGGCGCTTTCAAAAACCTTGTGCAGAATATCTTCGTCGCCCCAAGCACGATGAAACAGCGCTGCATTTAAGCGACGAACACCAGAAGGAGATAAATTTCCGTTTGCATCCAAAAAGTTGCGACGATCTCCAACCGAAAGTTTGCCCAAAAATTCTTTGACAAAGTTCCGGTTTGCAGCGGAATTTATAGCACCGGGCTGAACGGGCTCACTCATGCCATTCATCAGTTTGGCGTCGGAAACGCCTTGCTCGCTCGCGCCCATGCCAAGGCCAAGGCTGGCAGGTTGGGAGCTTTCTGCAAATATGCGGCGCTGTTCGGGTGTAAATTCAGTTGTGCGGCGAGCGACAAGTACGGGTTTTTTCATGCCCGTTGTGTCAAAGCCCATATCCTCAATACGTTTGCGATAAGCGTCGGCCTTGCCTTCATCATAAGCGCGTCCGATTGCCATTGTGCGGCCATTACCGCTCTCAACAACATTGTCGGGGCCAACAATCGGCGCACCCATTGCAGAAACAGGACTTGGCATAAGCTCGTTTGGATGCAGATCATTTGCCATGCTGATGACCTGCTCTTGCGCAGGGCCAGCAGCGCGATCACGGCTTTGCAACTCTTGAGGATAGTCCGACCGCATATTGAAGTTTGCATCATGCGACGGGACAAGATTGTCGTGATCTACAACTTCGTACTTTGCCTGAATAGATCCATGCGGGTAGGAAATTTCGTAATTGTTCAGGTTCACAGGAGAGCCTTGCGGCGTAGCGCTTGGCGCGGCTGGCGCTGCCGCCGCCGGTGGTGGCGGTGCTCCAAAAATATCTGACGACGCTTCGTTTAGGCGGTCTTGTATGGTGCCGTTTGGAAGCGGAAGCCCTGCCTCCTTTTGAGCCATTTCAAATTTGTGCTGATTGTCAACGGCGTTGTTAATGTCATTCCAAAGAGCGCTTCTCAAGATTTTTATAAGCCTATCGCTTTGAGGCTCGACCGTGCCCGAATTGGCCGTTTTTATTTTGTCGTTCATTGACTGCAAAATTTGGCGCAAATCAGAAAAAGAAACAACATCGGTCGGCAGGGTACCAATCCGATCCACGACGGATTTTGCCAGCGGGCTTTCTTTAAGCGTGATGTTCTCGTTATCCTCAATAGTGCTTTTTGCTTTTTGCAAAGCAGGGGTGAGAATGTTTAAACTTTTGTCGGGGTCAACGGCATCAAACAATCTTCTGCGCGTTTCATTTGCCGCGTCGCTGGCAGCTTGCTGAAGTTTACGAATAGCTTCGCCGGTGTCCTCAACGGGAGTACCTTCTGGCATTTGCGAATGAATAGCGTCCGCCTGATTTTGCAGATTGGAAATAATCATGTTTTCAGCATCGTCAACGTTGCTCAAATGCGTTGCCAACACCTGTCCGGGGGACATGACATTTGCTCCAGCAGGAGCCAGATTTTCAACCAAATTTGCGCGCGCAGCATTTTGCGCGTCCTCAATCGCAGAAAGCTGCGGCGACATGCGGTCAGGAAAGGCCGTGCGCATGGCTTTTGTGCTTTGCGCAAGGCCAATGTCACCAGAAGCCTCAGCCGTTGTCATTGGTGCGCCGGGGACAAGTTCTTGCGCGTTCTGGATGTTTGCCAAAGCCGCTTCAGGGTTGGTTGCGTTTCTCCGAATAAGATCTGCAACGGCGTTTGTCCGCCCCGCGCTTGTGAGCGGCTGAATATAAGGTTTGGCCAGACCAGCAACGCCAGATCCAATTTTGCCAGCAACAGATGGAACAATGAGGCCAGCGGCCATGCCATAAAGCGGGTCGCCCGTGATGTCGGTTGCGGCTTGCCCCGCAACGCCTGCACCTGCGGCTGTGGCGTATGACCCGGCCTTGCTCAGCGAAGGCACCACTGCATTTTTTAACGCGCCAAGGCTTTTTGCCGCGCCAGCTTCGCCGCCTATCAGGCCGCCGACCATTTGAAGCCCTGCAGCCTCATACTGTTCGGCTTTATTTTGCGGAACATACGCGCCGGTCGTGTCGAAAATGGCATTTTCTGCAGTTTTTTGACTTGGAAGCCAAGTTAAGGGATTGGCGTATTTTTGAATTGTGTCAAAAGTCGTGGGATTTTTTTGTGTTTGAGCTTCCAGCGCTGCCGCTTTTGCCTTTGATTGCTCAACAAATTGCTTGCCAAAAACCGCCTGATTGGCGCGATCAACCAGATATGAAGCCATGTCATTGAGGTTTGGAACCAAAGACACGGTTCCGCCAATAGCCCCGCGAATCAATTCTGTCGCCGCCAACTTTCCTTGACGCGACGCAAACGTGTCATCTGGCGCGCTGGACAAAGGCGCGCCCTGCTGTATCACCTGATGCAATTCCTCGTCCGTCATTTGACTTGGATCAAATGAAGCGCTTGTGGGTGCGGGCGCAGCCGAAGCTGCTGATGGGGTCGAGCCTTGAGAAGCAATCGCGGAAAGCTGCTCGTCCGTCATTGATGTGGGATCAAAATCGGCCATTTACTGAACCCCTGATTGCTGCTGCCTTCTTAAAAGCTCCGCCCGTGCTGCGGCTATTTGCTCAGTCGCATATCTTGGTGCGCTGCCCACCTTGGCGGAACTGGGCTGTGCGGCATTACTGAATGCCGACTGGCCGCTTCCCGGAGTGTACCAAGGATTGTCCATAATGGCTTTATTGCGTATTGCCAGCAAATCATCTTTTGCCAAGTCGGCTTTTGACATTTGACCAAAAACGCTTTGTGACGCATCCGCCTTTTGCTTGTAAAGTTTGTAAATATAATCAAACGCTCCGGGTAATAGTTGCGGGCCAGTAACCGTGCTAAGGTATCTGTTAAACTCAGCAACACGGGGGGCGGTTCCAAGTTCAGTTTTTGCAAATTGAGTACCAAGGGACGTGCGTATTTTTTCAGCAGCCTGAGTCGCAGCGGGATTAGCGCCAAAATCCTTTAATACATTTTCAGGAACACCAAGCTCTTGAAAATATGCGGCAAAATCATTAAAATTGTTGCTAAATGGCCCCATGCTCACTTTTGGCTGTCCCTTTTCATCAAAAAGAGCGTCGCGCTGTGCATTGGCGCTTTGCAATTCTTCGTTTGCAGTTTTTGCTTCATTCGCCGCTTCTTCGTAGACCTTGCTGTTCATTGCAATGCGGGTCTCCCCTAATTTTGTTGCATTGGCTGCTTGGGCGGCAATAGACGCCTTTGCGGCACCAACGCCGGGAATTTCCATCATTGTTGTTGAGCCGTCAGGGTTGACTGTTTCAACCACGCCGCGATCAAGAATTTTGTTGTAATCATCGCGCAGTCTTTGAGACAATTCACGACCTTCTGGGTACAAAGAAGCCGCCTGTATTTGCTGCTGCAATTTCCAGATGTTTTGAGTGTCAGGAACTTTGCTCCAGAACGGATCATTTGCGCTTGGAGCGCTCTGGACTATTTGCTTCTCAACGGGTGACGGCGTGGCGGTTGGGGTTTGAGACTGGCTTGCTGCAGGTTGTGCAGTGGCAGTTGCCGGCGCACCGGCAAGCTGCTGCCCTGCAGCATTTACAGGAGCGCCAGCCTGATACCCAGCAACAGGCCCAGCAGCTTTCGCAATATTAACAACATTCGGCTGTGCGGATTGGGCGGGAGCGGCTTGCGGCATGACGCCACCCGAACCATTGGTTGTTGATGCGCCAACGGAAGGAGGTGCGGCAAGGGTTGGAGCGCTTGCTCCATTAAGCAAGCCAGTCGCGCCCTGTTGCGACAAGAAGTCTGAAAACTCAACCGGCGGCAATCCAGCCAACTGGCGAGACAGGTTTGTGGAGCGCCAAGTGTTTGCCAACTCGGCCAACTTGCCTGTGCGAGAAATATCGGCTTCCTGCTGGCGAATGCCCAAACCCTGCTGCTGAATGCCAAGTTCCTGACCGCGCTGCTGCTGCGCCACTTTTGTGTTCTGTTGCGCTTGATAAGCCTGAGCACCGCCGCCCAAGCCTTGCAACAAAGCTGCGCCAAAATAACGGCTAGGCGAAGAAGCCATAGCGCCAAGGCCAGACAGAACAGGGACGATGAGATCGGATGATGTCAGCTTGTCCCACCAGCTTCCTGTCTGGCTGGACGGAGGCGCAACGCCGCCAGCGGGGGGAGGGCTGCTGGCCTGCGCGCTTTGCCCCGAATTAACGCCTGTGGCTTTATCAAGACCAAAAAGCCCCTGCGCATGAGCCTGCGTCCAAGCACCAGCGCCGTTCTGTTTGATATACTGAGCACCGTAATCAAGAATTTCAGGTTGATTTTTTGGATCCGCCAAAAACGCAACCCTTTGCTGAGGTGTGCTGTTTTTGTAGAAATCTGGATATTTCTCCGCAAGGAATTGATCGCCAACTCCAGCATTGGGGTATTGGTCTGAAGCGCCCTTAACATGAAACTGCAGCAGGCCGCCGCTTGATCCGTTATCGCCAATAGACGCATTGCCAGCTTTATACCCGCTTTCGCCACCAATCAGGCGAGCATAATGATCGGGGTTTATGCCCGCTTTTTGCGCCGCCGAAATAGCCATAGCCTTGTAATCAGGCGGGCTCGGAGGTGCATTGTCGTTGGTTGCAGGCACTGGCTGATCAGGCGCAACGGGAGTGTTGTCGTTCTGCGCCACATAAGCAAGGTCGCTGTCCGATACGCCGCCGTCGGTTGCATAGCCGTGACGGCCGCTGGCAACGCCGCCAGAAGCAAACGGCAGGATGGAAAGAATATCGCTGCCAAGGCTTGCAATGGAGCCAAGCGCGCCAATCCCACTTCCGGAGCTGCTGGATCCAGTACCAGACTGCATACCCTTTGCATCAGCCTCAAGCTGCGCAGGTGACTGTTCACCGCTTTTGACAACATCACTCAGGGGATCGTTATCATCTGCGCTGTCGCCGGCATAAGGCATCACGCCGCCAGAAGCGTAATGGTGGCGCGGAACGCCGCCAAAAGCAAAACCGTCAAGGGTTGCGCCGGTGTCGGTTGGCCCTTGAACGGCTCCAGAACCGCTTACATCTGGGTTGACGCCAATTCCTGTGTTGGTTGCCGCTGGCGGCGGGGAAGCCGCATTGGCGGCCCAGTTTTTGACACCAACACCGGTGTTAAAAATGTCCTTGCCGCTTTTGATGGCACTGTCAACGGCGCTCAATTCTTGCGCAACATTGTCCTGTGGGACTTTTTGCGGCTGTGCAAGCATCAGTTTCCCGACGGGCAGAGAAGCTGCAGGAACAACACCCTTACCGCCCGGCAAAGACGAGGCTGAATGGCCGTATATGCCAGACATTGCGCCGGGTGCGTACATTTGCTCTTGAGATGCAAGCATAGCGCCCATGCCGCTATCAAGGCCGCCGTCATACCCCTCAGTGTTGGAGACAACCGCGCCATTCAGTGCGTAGCCATGACGAGGCATAATGCCGCCGCCGCGAGCCTGTCTTTGACTTGAGTCTGGCGAATTGTCTTGCTCCGGCGATGTTTCTGGAATGCCGCTGTAGCCACCATAAGTTGGAGCGACTGGGCCGCCGTTTGGATTGTAGTCATGGTTGTTCAGTTGAAACTGATTGATCAGGGGCTCTGTTGCGTTCTTTTGATTGCTGAACGGATTTGTTGTTGATGGCGAAGATGGTGCGGCAGCATTTTGCGCAAAATAGTTGATAGGTGCAGAAGTTGCAGCGGCAGGGGCCTTGAACACAGGCGCAAGGGATTGCGCGTTTGCAATTTCTGCGGAAGTTGAGGGCGAAGATGTTGGAAGCGAGGCTTGAATTGCAGCGAGATCAATCGGAGCGCCACCAGCCGCAAACCCTTCAAACATATTGTGAGGCATGACGCCGCCACCCTGAGAGGCAACGCCGCCAGAATAAAAATGCCCGCGCTTTGCGGCATCTTCTGTGGCCTTTTTGTAATTGACCGTTTTGTATCCGGAGGCAATTCCGACCGCTTCAGGATGTTTTTTCTCAACATTTTGCGCCATAAGGCCAATTTGGGTGCGAGGATCGCCCTTGTAGTTGTAGCTGTAAATCTTCTGCCCGTCGAAAGTTTCGCCAACGGTTTTAATGTTTTCCTTCAAACGTTCATCAGAGAAAAACGACATGGGCGAAGTCGTTGTTGTGGTAGAACCAGACAGCGCGCCGGTGCCTTCTGCAATATTTGCGAGAAACTGCGCAACTTGAAACGGGTATGCCTGTTGCTGCTGGAATTGATTGTAAAGCGCGGACAGGCCAGCCTGTTGAGTCTGCTGCTCCATTGTCCCCGCGCCAAGCTGCGCCTGAGCGCCAGCGAGGGCCGCCCCCTGAGCGCCAGCACCAAGATTTGCCAGTTGGTTGCCGCCAGCCTGAAGGCGGGCAAGATTTTGCTGTTCCGCCGAAAGATTGACGCCCTGCTGCTGCGCTGCAGTGGCCAAGGCCTGATTATATCCCGTATTCATGATATTCGCATTGGTCTGCGAATTGGCAAGGTTCTGCTGATTGGCCAAATTGGCCTGAGCAACGCCAGCGCGGTCGCCGCCAAACGCGCCGCTCATGATGTTGTTACCTGTCAGGGCGGCAGACTGCTGCGCGTTTTGGTTCTGCTCCTGAGCCGCTGTAGCGCCAAGAACGGTGTTCAGATATGGCGACAAATATTGCTGCGTCTGCAACGCTTGCGGATTGGCCGCTTGAGATCCAGCAAGGGTCATCTGAGCCCCGCCCTGATAATAGGGCTGGGCCAAATTGGCGGCTGTGTTTATGCCGCCAACGCCTGCATATTGTTGCTGATTGACGGGCGCAACAAACGCATTGGGATCGGTGCTGTATTGCTGAAACGGCGTTGCAGCGACGCTTTGCGCCTGAGAGTTGACGGAATTGTACCGAGCCAATACTTCGGGGGGTATGGATACGGATGAAGTAGTTGTGCCGGACTTTCCGCCCATATTAGTGCTCCGATGAAGTATGGTGGCCGGTTACAGCACCATAAAGAAAAAACGCCCCGCTTGGTTTCCCAAATTGACGTTCATAAAGACGAACCTTTGCCTCTGTGCGACGATTTGAAAGAACACCTATAATCAATGGGATGCCCAAAGAGTCAGCGGCCTGTTTTGAAAATTCGCAAAGTTTCCGCGCGCGGCCACCTTTTGCAGACCTGAAATCGGGATCAATGAAAATAGCCTTCTCTTCCAACACTTCAGCGTCAGAATACCACATTGTTCCAACGCGGAGAAGCACCGCACCTTCAACTTTTCCATTCGGCTCGCCAATCACGCCAATAAGGCCACGCTCGCGGTTCAGCGCCGGCCAAATTTCGGCAAGAAGTTTTTTGGGGTTTGGGTTTACAAAACCATTTTCCTCACAAGCCGACAAAGCAAGATCCATAATTGCATGGACTTCTTCAGGAACGGCGACCCTAACGCGAAGTGTGTCTGTCATGTTCAATCCTTTTTAGGGCCGGGCAGTTTTTGCAATGTCTTGATGGTCTTTTTGCGCATTCTTTTTACAAAAGCATCGAGTATGCGATGGCCCTCTTCCAAGTCGCCGTTCCCAATGCGAAGAACATCTCTAGGATGAATAACATATTCACCGCCGGCCGCAACAATCGGCACACTGTTGGACGCGCCGCCACCTGCTTTTTGCGGCAACTGCGCATTATATGGCGTTGACGACTGTCCGTATTCACCGCCCTTCTGGCCGTATGGCGTACCGGTAAAAATGCGATGAGCAGATTTAAAGCCCGCCATTGTGTTGCCTTCGCCCATTGCGCTGATAATGTCGGCGGGAATAACGTAAGAGCCTGAATGAACGTGCATAGGCAGATGATCTGTGCGGCCAGCTACAGGACTGTGGATAGGGCCATGAAAAAGTTTTGGAACTTTATCGCGGATTGGCTTAATTGTTTTGCGCATCATAAATTCAGGCGCAGCGCCGCCAAAAGCGCGATGAACGTTGCGGGATTGTCTGGCCTCATGAAGCGCGGCAGCTATTGCCTGATCCTGAGAATGCCCGGCATGGATCATCTCGCGGATATTTCCGCTGATCGTTGCTTGAGATTTACCATGCTTCAACGGCATTTTTGCACCTTATGTATAGCTTACATTGACCACTTGGCCGGTTCCGGGAGAAACAACAAGACCTGAAAGGCAGGGCATTTTCACAACATAAATGCCAACGGCCATCGGAATATAGCACAACCTGTTTCCAGTTAATGCCGATGAATATGTGTTTGTGGTGTCGTAAATCATGCCAGTTGTTGACCCTGCAACAATGACGCTCACGGTCGCCAACCAAGTTTTGCCGCTTTGAACCAGTGTTATTGCAGATATTTCACCGCTATTGTTGTTGCCGTTGGTGCCAAAAATTGACGCAAGCGTAGAATTTACGCTGTTGACAGCAACAACCAAATTTTTCTGGGCTGAAAGAATATCGTCTGTGCTAGCCATTAGTATTTTCCATCTGGTTGAAAGCGATAGCGCATGTTTCCAATGCGCCAAAACGTGCCAAGACCAGAGCTATCACTTGGATTTGACACAACAATAGAAACAAGCCGGCCACGGAACCGGGGCGTAATAAATTGCGTTGCCTGAGTCAGTGAATACGGGCCATAAATGTTTGGCGTCTGGCCGGGATAGTCCGCAACGTAAAAATAAAGCTGAACGGTTGCATTTGGTGATTGATAAGCGGGGCCGCCCGGTTCGCCGGCACCGCCAGTTGAGCCATTATAAAAGCCCCACTTGAGATCTGGCCAAACCTGATCAATAAAAACCTTCAGGTCGCCTTCCTGCATGGCAAAATACCCCGTTTGAAAAAACGAGGGCATTGCCGCCCCATTGGCGTCGTTGGAAGTTTCGTGCTGATAGATATATTGGTCAGAGCTTGCGCCGATTGGCGGCCCAAGAACGGACTGGTTTATCCAAGCGGTACGAGAAAGAGATCCAAAGTCCCACTGTTGAAGCAAAGAATTGTATTTGACGTATGAGTCATTTTCCGTGCTGTTGAGAGATGGATAAAACCAAGTGATCTCGCTGAAATACGAATTTACAGCAATCCTGATTTTGCTTGTGTACGAACGGTTTAGGTTTTGAAAAACAACGTCCCAGATAGGGCAGGGCAGCGGCTGGACGCCAGCGCCCGTCAGGGTGTAAAATTGTGATTGCCCCATCCAATAAACAACGTTGTTGTGAGACGCCGCCGCTTTGCGGGAAATCATGCCGCAACCTGTTCCCAACTCATTGAAGCTGTAAACATCTGGATATCCAATAAATTGCATTGACCAGAGGGCAATATCCGTCCAGATCAGGCCTTGTTGCGGCCCTTGAATGCAACCGACAATCTTTGAACCTTTTGGTATGCGAAAAGAACCGGCCAGATTGTTTGACTGCGCAATCCAGTTTGTATAATTGCCCGCATCACACCAGCGGATCAGCATCGGATCTTGGATACCATTAAACGTTGACCCCCAAGCCACAATTTGCCGCTCTGGCATGGCAACAAAAATGCCATCATTTACGTTTGGCCCTTGTGGAATAAACGTGGCAATGGGCGCGGATGTTGTTGGATCCCACTGATAAATTGCGCCGCCCGCTGGGCATGCAATAAGTATTTGCCCAAAATTGTCAAAAGACCAGTCACTTGCTGTTATTGGTGCGCCAGTTTGCGGGGTAATTGCGGTTCCGGTGCCATAGCCGCCTTGGCCGTACCCGCTTTCACCATATCCGGGAATTGGTGCGGAATTGCCAATACCGACATAAAAACGATATTCCGCAAGATTGCTGTTTATGTAAACAGAAGTTGCAGACGAGGGGGTGGACGGTGCCGTAAAAGTAAACGAATTTCCGTTGGATGAGACGGTCAAAATTAAATAATTTCCAACAGGGATGGTAATCCCACCAACGGTAACAGGAACCAAAACCGCAAAATCTTCGCCAACCAAATACCCGTGTTGTGGCAGCGTCACTGTAATGAATGACGATTGGCCGGATGTTGTGGTTGTGGTAAAAAGCGGCAAAAATCCATTGTTTTTTACAGTTCCCGCAACAGTTTGCGACCCAGTTGTCGCATTGGCATAACTCACCGTTCCGGCGGCAGAGGCAGTCACCAAATATGTTCCGTTGTATCCCGTTGGGGTTACTCCCGAAACAGTCACATAAGTGCCAACAGGGAAAACGTATGTGCCGGAATATGTGATGGTTGCGGTTCCAGCAGAACCAGAAGCGCCCGTTGTTGCAATGCCTGAACTTGTGGCAAAGGTCGGATATTCTGGGTTTCCAAGGGTATCGGTTGCGTAAATGCCAAAATTGTTGGCGTCAATAAATTGGCATTGATAGCCCCCAAAAAGAATAAGGCCACCAACACTGATCGGAGTGACAATAAACACCGAGTCATAGCTTGTGATGTTTGACGAAGGATCGTTTATGGTCACAAGATTGGAGCCAAGCGTTGTGCTTGCCGACAAAATCACGTCATTGGTAAAAATCTGAGGTGTTATAAAACCTTGAGCGCCATTGTTGATATAGCTCAAAATTTTTGTGTTTGTGGTGGATACTGTTCCAGTTCCTGTGGCTGGGCCGGTCGCAATAAACGCAACGCCCACATTGTTGCTTGGGGCACCGTAAGATGTAAAATTTGTGGTTCCCACACTAGCGATGACGTAACCGACGCCATTGACCATGCTTGTGGCATTGATGGTTTGTGGATTTGTTTCCGCACCAACTGCCAGCCAAGAATTGCTGTTTGTGTCCTCCCACGCCCACAAAGAGCGCACGATTGAAGATTGCGCAGCGCTGCTTGACGATGGGTAATTTGTCCATCCACCAAGTTTTTGCACAAGGCCAAGGCCATTGCGGTCAGGAACAAACCTTACAAGATTTGTGTATGACAATCCCGTCTGATTAAGGGCAGGAGTTTCATTCTGATCAACACCGGGCGTGATTTTGACCGAGGCATGGGGCATGTTTATTGCCCCCTGTTCGGGGTGGCAACAGGCGACTGAGAATAAGACGACCAAGCCGAAGCCTCAAACTTTTTGCGATATTCTTCGGTTCCGGCGCCGCGCAGAAGTGTCTGGTATTGGCTTTCGTAAGTTTGAGCCATTGCAGGATCGTCATTAAGGCGACCAAAGTTGCGCTGATAGGCGCTGATGTAAACCATTGAAGCCATAACCAGCAAGTCGGGCTCGTAGGTGCTGATAAATGTTGTGTTTGTGCTGGCCGTTGCGGCGCTTGTGGCGTTTTGATACAGCGACGGCATACGGGTTGTTCCCGTAATGGTGACTGAATATGTAATGTCTGGCCAAGGGCCAAAAGTGATGATTTGAGACGTGTTACCGGCCGAAGCCGCGTCGCCACCATAAACCGCAAAATATTGAGGAACGCCGGACGAGGACGCAGAAGGGTAAACGTTTTGAATAAATTCTTTTGTTGTGGCTGTAAGGGGCGACAGTGCGCCGCTTGTTTCCGCAGAAGAAACAGACACTGTTTGGACGGTCACAAAATCATTTACCGAAATGCTCAACTTATTGCTGGAATTGCTGATTGAATAACCGGCAATTTCAGTCTCAAGCGGCAATAAATCAAGATCGCGTTGGATACGAAGTTCTGCGTAATTCAACATCATGGGAATAATGGTGTTGAAATTTACGTCAGGAGACGCCAAGGTTCCGCCGTATGTGATGCCGGCAGTATAAACGACGCCGTTTATTGTTGTCGTCGAAACAGGAGTAAAATACCCCGACACCGCCATCGTAGCGACCTGAGCCACATAGCCATTATAGGTCAGAGCGTTTGTTGGCGTTGCCATTTTTCACCTATCCCACCATGCTTGTTGAGATGCTTTTTACGGCTTCAACGCGGTTTATCCAACCTTTGCCGTATATATCCCAATTATCCAAATTTTTCAAATATGCCAAACGGTCATCACAAATCTGGTCGCAAATGGCGCTTGCGTCCATTGCATTGACGGCTGATAACGTGTCTGAGCCTAAAATGCCGTCAGTGGTTACCCCAACGACTCTTTGCAAAAATTCAATGGCGCGAACCGCTCCAGAATTTACACCAAAGTCAAAAACGGCATAATCAACGCCGGAAGGTAAATCATCGCCACGAACGCTGTCCCAATATAGCTTTTTGTAAAATGGGTTTACGTCGCTTGGCGTCAAGTTGCGCATGTCGTCTTGAGTGACTTTATGGCCGACATAAGCCTCCCAATTTTTTTGCGTGACGCCAAGATTGGTGGAGCCCTCGCGCCCGTCAGGCAAATGATTTCCTTGGTCGCGCTGGTCGTTGGTAAAACCGCCTTCTGTTTTGATAAGGCGCTCAAATGATGGTTGCCAATTTTTATTCATTTGCTTTTCCCGCAGAATTTTTTCCATTTGTCGTCATGCGCCAAAATTTCTGTGGCTGTGCGTTCAGTCAATTTATCATCTTTGTTGACATAAATTGGCTTAACCCAAATGCAGGATGTGTCTGCAATTTGAATATCAGGTTTGTCGCCAACGCACCCTGTCAGGGCCAAAGCAAGGAACCCCAAAGCATATTTTTTCATGGCTCACTCCAAAATTTTTGCAGTTGGCTGATTGCATCGCTGGAAGATCCAACTTCGGCATCAATTTGATTTGCAGCTTCGCCAACTTGGGCTTGATGTGCGGCAGCCGCAGATGCAATTTCAAGTTTGGCTTTTTTGTAACCAATATTGCGTTCGTGCATAGCCCAAAAGCTATATCCAACAATCAAAGCAATAGCGCCAACGACGCCAATGACAACGTTACGAAGAAGGGGGCTGAGAAAAATTGCCAGCATTTTGAGGCTCCGTTTTTGCTTTTAATGCCAAACTGCCACCGCCAGCGGCAAGTATTGTACCGGCACCTATGGCCCACGATTGTGGGTCAAAAATGCCGGTATGATAAGTGTGCCATCCCGAAACAAAACAGTAAACAAAGCACATTTTGGCCCACAAAATGCGGCCGATGTCCCATGTTTGATTATCTGCGCCGGTGAAGGCATGACGAAGGAATTTCATCATGGCTCTATGTCATCTGGTTCGCCACGAAAGTATTTTGAAACAATCCCCTGAACGGTTTTTGTCTCGTAAATACGAATTGAGTACCAAATCAAGGGCAGGATCGCTGCCAATTCGGGAATAATGCCCATTATAGAAGTTACCACTGCTGAAAAGGAAAGCCAATCCAGCGCTTGTTTTATTCCCTCATCGACATGATCGCTGACCATTTTAGCCTCCGGCGGCTTCGGATGCTGGTGCGGGCTCAGGCTCGGCCTGCGGCGCTGGAGCGGCTTCAGTGCCCGGGGGCGGCGACTGCGCTGCGCGAACCTGCGCCATGCCCTGACCGCGAATTTTGTTGATCAGATCGCTCACTTCTTTAAATGGGCGCTCTGCAAGAGCAAGAAGAATTTTATCAACTTCTTCAACAGTGTGTTCAAGTGTGACGATGATGGACATATTCATACCCTCTATGATTGAGACCAAGGAAGTGGCAAAAGGGCAACCGGCGGATTAAGCTGGCTGTCAATTTGCTGCTGGATATTCGCCTCAATGGTGGCAATTTGCGGCGCACCAAGAGACGCTTGCACCCATCCCACAACTTGAGTTTCACTCAACTGGCTGTAAGGGGTGAAGGGGGAATTAGGGTTAAAGGTTAAGTCTGTGGATCCAGAAAAAGAAGCAAACGTTGTGTCCTGCGTTCCCACAACCGTCCAATAGATGATGCAAACAACATCAGTCTGCCCCTGATATTGGGGGTATGAAACCATAGACACAATTTTCCAAGTGAATGTTGTAGCCATGCGCTAATATCCTTATGACCAGTTGCCGACGTTTGTCGCGGTTGATGACCCGATTGAGCGTATGCGGAAATATGAGTTTGCTCCAACAACTGCGGCGGAAGCAACGGTCAATGAAACCTGAGGGATAACAGTACCAGCAGATGTAACGCGAATAATTCCGCTGATTATCGCCATCCCATTGGGAGTGCTTGCCGATGCGCCCGCCAAAGCTGTACCAGCAGATGTATAATATCCAGCAAAAAGCCCGCTATTGGCGGTTGCAAGTGTTGCATATTGGTTAGCTTGAGAACTCCACCCTTGCGTAAATGTAGCAGTGCCGCCTAGCGCAAACCCAAACGTTCCAGAGGATGAGCTCATACTTGAAAGCGTGAAAAAACATTCAAATTCATAGGTTCCAGCCGCCAATGTAACCGCGCCATTTGTCGTTGAGTTGAACAATTTTTGAGCAGCGGTTTGCGATGTCAAAGTATATGAAGATGACAGGTTGATATATTGTTCGGAAAGTTGGACGCCGCGCTGAGTGCTTAATGGTGTTGTGTAAAAATTTGTCCCGTCATATTCAACCGCGCCAGCGGAAGCAGTAGTCAAATTTGTTCCAGAAGTCATTTTTATTGGCGCAACAGATGTTGTTCCCGCCGCAACAGTCTCATAGGCCGTTGTTGTTGCCGCCGTTCCCGCACCAACAAAGGTAAAAGAACCCGTACTGGCAGTTGTTGCGCCAATGCTCATATTGTTGATTGTGCCAAGAGTGGCAGGGGCGATGGTGACAACGCCGGTGCCGGTGGGCTGCAACAAAACGTTTGCGCTGGCTGGATTAAGCGTAACAGTGCTTGAGGCGGATAGCGTTGTGAAAGCGCCGGTGTTTGCAGCCGTATTGCCAATGGCAGGTGGGGAAGAAAGATATGTGCTGAAGCCCGTGCCGGACACAGT
>Ga0316218_1001367_pt1 | contig 26544 bp, 18 predicted proteins | sample TBH18003metaG_FD_203634 | JGI IMG/M metagenome (GOLD analysis project Ga0316218, IMG submission 203634) | Freshwater microbial communities from Trout Bog Lake, Wisconsin, USA - TBH18003 | ecosystem: Environmental > Aquatic > Freshwater > Lake > Hypolimnion/Profundal zone | place: USA: Wisconsin...
GCAGGCGGCTGGGCCCTGGTCGTGCCGGCCGGCTGGGCCGCCCGGGGCTTGGTGGACTTGACCGCTTCGGATACCGATGCCGGCTCGTCATGTGGCGCGAACCACAGCAGCAGAGCGGTCAGTACCGCAGCAGCCACGGTCAGCAAACGGGAGCGTGTGATTTTCATGGCGCTTTATCCACAAACAACACGAAAACCAGCCTGGCATCCACACTGTCGTCGCTGACCTTGTCACGCTTGAAGCTGGCGCTCTCCAGTGCCACCGTGCTGTCGGCCTTCAAGGCGCGGTCCACGAAATTGATCAACTGCTTGAAGCTGCCCTTGAGCGGCAATGCCACGCGAAAGCGCTGCAGCCGCTCGTTGCCCTGGCCCACCAGCGCGTAGTCGCCGGTCTCCAGCACCACGCCGCTTTGCTCGGCTGCGCTGTACAGCCTTTGCAGCGCCTGCGGTATCTGCGCCGCAGGTGAAAAGCTGCGGTAAAAAAGGTCCAGTTGATCTTCTTGCGGAAGCACCGAGGCCGCCGGCAGACTGGTGCGGGCGGCTTCCTGCTGCTGCAGGGCGGTCAGGGTGCGTTCCAGTTGCAGCCGCTCCACCTCGCCCGCATGCAGCAGAAAAATCCAGACTGCCAGGGCCGCCAGCAGCAGAGTCAGTCCGGCGCAGCCCATAGCTCCCAGTTGCGCTGCACGGTAACGCAGCTGGCGTTGCAATGCGATGGCGTTCATTTGTTACTCCGCTTGGCGCGCAGCTGCGATCGGGTGGGTATTTCGGCCAGTGACTCTGCCAGGCGCAGTTGGATGGCGTGCTCCACGGTGTCAACCGGCAAGCGTTCATGCCTGGGCTCGGTCACGACAGGTGCAGCGCTCACCGGCGCAGCATGCGCGTCAGTGGTGCTCCACTTGGCGTTGAGACGGAATCGGATCGGCTTTTCGGGCAGGGCGCGGTTGATCAGATGTGACTGCAGCGTCACGCCCGAGAATCCGGCGCTGTCCTGCAGGGCGCTCACAAATTTCAGCATGGCGCCCATATTGCGCGCCTCGGCCAGCACCACCAGTTGGCCTTTTTGCGCATCCGGCTCGATGCTGATCAGGGCCACTTGGCTCTGGGTCGAGGTCTGGCCCAGCGACAGAAAGAAGCGGCTCCAGGGCAGCTGGAGTTGCTGCGACACTGCCTGTGCCCGCTGCCAGGCCTGCGTCATTTCTGCGGGCTTCATGCGGGCGACCGGCTGCTCGCTGCCCATGCGCGCGCGTTGCTCCTGCACCAGCTGGCGCTGGGCCAGCAGCTGTGGTGTGGTCACCAGACGCCATTGCGCCAGGGTGCCCAGCAGACCGGCCGCACCCAGCAAGGCCAGGGCCCAGCGCAGGTGCCAGCGGCCCCGGCTTGGCGCGACCAGGTCGAAGTAGAGGGACTTCATGCGCTATGCCCGTCGATGATGGGCAGTGCCGACTCCAGCACCACCAGGCGCAGGTCGGTGGCCGCCAGACCCGCTGTGCCGGCCAGACCGGGCGCGTGCAGATAGACCTGCACAGGCGCCTCAGCCGTCGCGGCCAGACCCAGCAGCTTCAACTCGCGCCGGAAAAATGCCAGCAACGCCTGGGGCGTGGGCAGGCTGATCTGCTGCGAATGCACGCGGTTCCAGCCATCCAGGTTCCAACTGCCCAGGCTGACCCGATCTGCTTCCCAATGGATCAGCCAGGCCTGGTCTGCCAGACGCTGGCGGTGCGAGCGCAGTGCGGAGGTAAAGGCCGTCGCAATCGACGTCACCGGGGGCAGGGTGCCCGCGCAGCGTCCGCGCAGCATGTCCAGCAGCGACTGCGGAATGGCCACCGACAGGCGCGTCGCGCCGGGCGCGTCCTGGCTAAAGTCGAAATGCCAATCGGCACTTGCCTGCGCGCCATAGACGTCGTCAAACTGCAGCATGGCCAGGGCGCAGTCTTCCTGGTGGTTGCGCAGCTGCGCCTGCCAGGGGGCACAGGCGTAGCGCACCAGACCATCCGACAGAAGCACGCGGGTTTGCTGGTAGCGCCCGGTCTGGGCCAGGGTGGTGCAGGCCTCGGCAAGTCCCTGCCAGCCGTTGGCGGCGTGCACGGCCACGGCCACGGTTGGCAGGGCCGAGCGGCGGCGGCGCCAGCCGCTGCAGGCGCTGGCGCGCACGCCTTGCGGCGAGACGTGGAGCGTCAAAACATCAGGCAATAAAAGTGACACGGTTGATTTCGCTTAATGTGGTTTCGCCCCGGCGCACCAGATCCAATGCGGACGCGCGCAGCAGCCGCGTTCCATTGGCCTGTGCCGCCTGTTTGAGTTGGCGTATGGGGGCGCGCGCAATGATCAGCTCGCGAATTTCGTCGTTCATGTGCAGCACCTCGGCAATCGCCTTGCGGCCCTTGAAGCCGCTGCCGCGACAGTGGCCGCAGCCGGTGCCGGCCTTGAACTGCCAGCCCAACACATCGCTGGCCTGCAGGCCCGAGACTTGCAACAGTTCCTCGCTGGGGTGGTCGGCCTCGCAGCAGTGCACGCAGTTGACGCGCAACAGGCGCTGGGCCAGCACGCCATTGAGTGCGGACACCAGGCTGTACATGTCCACGCCCATGTGCATGAAGCGCCCGATCACATCGAACACATTGTTGGCGTGCACGGTGGTGAACACCAGGTGCCCGGTCAGCGCCGACTGGATGGCAATCTGTGCCGTCTCGGAGTCGCGAATTTCGCCGACCATGATCTTGTCCGGATCGTGGCGCAGGATGGAGCGCAGGCCGCGCGCAAAGGTCAGGCCCTTTTTTTCGTTGACCGGAATCTGCAGCACGCCGGGCAACTGGTATTCCACCGGGTCTTCAATGGTGACAATCTTCTCGGAGCCATTGTTGATTTCCGAAATCGCCGCATACAGCGTGGTGGTCTTGCCGCTACCGGTGGGGCCGGTCACCAGCATCATGCCGTAGGGCTCGCTGGCCAGGCGGCGCAGCACCAGGGCTACGTCCTCGTCAAAGCCCAGGGTGGTGAGCTGCAGGCCCTTCATCTGGTCGGACAGCGACTGCTTGTCCAGAATCCGCAGCACCGCATCTTCGCCGTGGATGCTGGGAATGATGGACACGCGCAGGTCGATCAGCCGCCCCTGCAGGCTGACCCGAAAGCGCCCGTCCTGCGGCACCCGGCTCTCGGAAATATCCAGCTCCGACATCACCTTGATGCGCGAGATGGTCTGCCCGGCCAGCTCGGCCGAGTCGGCCGAACCGACCGTGCTGAGCACGCCGTCCACCCGGTATTTGATGACCATGCCGGCGCTGGTGGACTCCAGGTGGATGTCGCTGGCACCGGCGCGCAGTGCGTCAAACACGGTGGAGTTGACGAACTTGATGACCGGACTGGCGTCCTCGCTGATGCCGCGAAAGCTCAGCTCCTCCACGCTGCTGTCGGGCACGGCCTGGGCATCTTCTCGGCCCACCAGCGATTCCATGGCGCGCAGGCCGCCCTCAAACTGGTGCAGCCAGGCGGCGATGTCGGTGCGGTGCGCCAGGCAGCGCTGCACCGAGCTGTCAAACAGCGCGTCCGACCAGGTGCGCATACGGGCGTCAAACGGGTCGGACAAGACCAGACGCAGCTGGCCCTGTGGGTTGCGCAGCAGCAGGCATTCGCGCTTGAGCATCTCGCCAAAGGGCAGCCGTTCCACGGCCGCCTCCAGCAGATGCAGCGCAGCCATGGACAGCACCGGCAGTTCCAGTTGTTGACCCAGCAGGGCGCTGAAGTCCTCGTCCTCCAGCTGCAGGGCTTCCTGCAGCAGCTCCACCAGGGCGCGCCCGCTCTGGGGGGTGCGCTCGCGGGACTGTGCCAGTGCCTGGGCAAAGGGCATGCTTGTGTTGCTCATCGGATGCTTCCCGCCAGTTCAAAAATCGGGAAGTACATCACCACCACGATAAAGCCGATCACCAGACCGATAAAGGCCATCAGCAGCGGCTCGAACAGTTTGACAAACATGTCTATCCACTGGCTGATTTCACTGTCGTAAAACTGCGCAATGCGCTCCATCATTTCGCCCATCTGTCCGGTGCGCTCGCCCACGCGCAACATGCGCGCCGATACCGCCGTGGTCAGGCCGGCCAGCTCCATGGACCTGGAAATCGGCACGCCCTGGCGCACCGATTGCATGGCGGTCTGGAGCTGCTTGCCAAGGGCTCCGGGCAGCAGGCCCATCACCAGTTCCAGCGAGGCCACGGCCGGCATGCCGCCGCGCAGCAGCATGCCCAGCGAGCGGTAAAAGCGCGCCAATTGGTAGATGCGGATGCGCTCGCCAATGGTGGGCAGCTTTTGCAGCAGCTGCCCCAGCTTGGCCGGTGTGCCGGGCTGGGACAGCCAGATGGCGGCGGCGGCGATGCTGGTGGCAATCGCGCCCAGCAACAAGAGGCCGTAGTCGTGCGCAAAGTGGCCCCAGGAAATCAGCAGCTGCGACATCCAGGGCACCTCGCCGCCCAGGTCTTCAAAGATGCGGGCAAAGCGTGGCACCACATAGCCCAGCAAAAACGCGATCACCAGGGTGCCGGCAAAAATCAGCAGGGCGGGGTAGATGCTGGCGCTGATCACCTTCTTTTTGACGCCGTCGAGCTGGCCCTGGTAGGCCACGTATTTCTCCAGCGCCTCGGGCAGTCCGCCGGTGCGTTCACTGGCGCGCACGGTGGCCACAAACAGCGGCGGGAAGGTGTTCGGAAACTGTGCCAGCGCGCTGGACAGGGAACTGCCCTGGAACAAATGGTCCACCAGCTTTTCCAGCAGGGCCCGGCGCTCGGCGTGGGTTTCCTTTTCGTACAGGGTCTCAATCGACTCGACCAGGGCCAGGCCCGCGTTCAGCAGGGTCAGCAGTTCCTGGCCGAACTGCGCCAACGGAAAGGCCGCCGGGCGGCGCGAGCCGCGTGACATCCAGGCGCTGCCGGCGCGCTGCACCGACAGCACCCGCAGGCCGCGCTCCAGCGCCAGGGCGCGCGCCTGGCTTTCGCCGGGCGCTTCCAGTTGCAAGGTCTGCAGGCCGGTGCGGCTGTCTACATAACGAACAGAAAACTGCATGCAGCCCTTATTCCCAACTGACAATGTCGGCGTCTTCGCCGGTGCCACCGGCTACACCATCGCGGCCAAAGGAAATAAGGTCGTACTCGCCATGGGTGCCGGGGCGCTTGTAGGTATAGGCATTGCCCCAGGGGTCGGCTGGCACGCCCTTTTTGAGGTAGGGGCCGTCCCAGCGGGCCTCATCTGCGGGCTTGGCGCCCAGCGCGGCCAGACCCTGTTCGGTCGTGGGGTAGTGGCCGGTATCCAGGCGGTATTGGTCCAATGCCTTGCCAAAGGATTCGATTTGCGCCTTGGTGACCTTGACCTCGGACTTGCCCACCTGCTTGAAATACATGGGCGCCACATAGCCCACCAGCAGACCGATGATGACCATCACCACCAGCAGTTCCAGCAGCGTAAAGCCGCGGTTTTTTTGCAATCTTGTCATGTCAGCCCTTGGTCTGTTCGTGCAGTTCGTTCAACAACTGCTCGGCCGGTGGAAAGCCTTCCAGCTTGACCCAGCTCTTGCGCTTGCCGCCATTGATAAAGATAAACGAATCATGGTTCATCTTGTCGCCGCGGTAGGTTCCAAAGGCCTTTTGCAGGGCCACCACATTTCCCACCGTGCCGGAGTAGTGCTGCCATGCGGGCAGGGCACCCAGCTTCTTGCTATAGGCCAGAAGGCGGGCGGGCGTGTCATATTCGGGGTCAATCGACACCGACATGATTTGCACCTGGTCCAGCTCCTTGCCCAGCAGACCCTGCAGGTTGGCAAGAATCTGGCTGGTGATGGGGCAGATCGCGGTGCAGGAGGTATAGATAAAGGCCAGCACCACCGGCTTGCCGCTGTCGATTTCCTTGCGGATGTTGACCTTGGTGCCGTCCTGGCGCACCAGGTTGCCGTTGTTCAGGCTGACTTCCACCAGGCTGCGCTTGGCCTCGCCACCCATGTCCATTTGGGCGTGCATCGCATCGCCATGGGCCTGTGCCGCAGGCATTGCTGCCAGTTGCAACAGCAGCAGCAGGCCGACCAGGCGTGCAGAGAAACGGAGTTTTGAAGGTTTCATGAGAAGGTTTTTGAAGGGGTAGGGGAGGGCTTATTTGCCCAGGCCCGAAAGGTAGCTGTCGCGGTCTATCTTCAGGTATTTGCGGGCCGATGACAGGTTGCCGTTGGCACCGCCGTTGAAGCTGGCCTGTTGCAGCATGACTTCGCGGTACTGTTGTTCGGCCGGTGCGCTAGCATCCAGTCGCTCCTGTACGCTGGCCACCACGGCGCTGCGTTCTGGCCTGGCAGCAAAGCCGGAGGCGTCGGTCGCGGCACCCCGTGTCGCCAGGTTGGCCGGTTCCAGCGCGGCGCTGGTCTTTGCCGCTTCTGCGGTGGACTCGACCAGAACCTCCTGCCCCTGCTCGCCGTTGTCCAGGTTGCTCAACTCAATGGCGCCGGTGTCGCCGGTGCGCTGGTACACCGCATCGGCCGCCATGGCCGGTGTCAGCAGCGCAGCGCCGGTCCACAGCAGCGCGGAGATTGTCAGGGCTTTCATCATGGTGTGCTTTCGGCTTGAAGGGATTACTTGGCTTCGACCAGTTCCACGTCAAAGCGCAGGGCCTGGTTGGGTCCGATCAGGCGACCGGCACCGCGCTCGCCATAGGCCAGTTGGGACGGGATAAAGACTTGCCAGCTGGAGCCCACCGGCATCAGCAGCATGGCCTCGCGCCAGCCGGCGATGACTCCGGCCAGCTTGAAGGAGGCCGGTTGGCCCGGTGCCGTGCTGTCGAATGGAGTGCCGTCCAGCAACTGACCCTTGTAGTTTGCCTGCACCGTCATGGACTCGGTGGGACGCGGGCCATGGCCTTGCTTGGTGATGCTGTATTGCAGGCCGCTGGGCAGGGTAATGACGCCCGGCTTTTTGGCATTGGCGGCGAAAAATTCGTCGCTCTTTTTCTGGTTGGTTTCGGCGTCGAGCTTGCGGGCGGCCATCATCTTGCGGCGCACCTCCTGCTCCAGCTCGCTGACCTGCTGTTTGATCTCGGCGTCGGTCATCTTCAGCTTGCCGCCGGATGCCGCGTCGCGCAGGCCATGGACCACCGCTTCCAGATCGAAGCTGACGTCTTGCGCCTTGAAGTTGCGCACCATGTCTGCACCGACGGCATAGCTGGTGGCTTCCAGCGGCGTCTTGAAGGCCGAGCCGGCGGTCTGGGCTGCGGCGGCCGTGGCCAACAGACCGCAGGCGATAGACAGGGTGAGGGTTTTGATTTGCATGGAAATTTCCTTAGGGTTTCAGGGCACGATCCAGTCGGAGACCGCTTCCAGTGTGTGGGCAGAGCCAGGCGCCAGGCGCACGATGTAGGCGCCGCGCGAGGCGTAGCGCTGGCCGGGGCCCAGCGTCAGGTGCGGGTAGACGGTGGTGCCTTCGCTTTCACCGAGGCCAAAGGCACGTCGCTGAGCACCTTCGGCATTCAGCGCGTCCGGCACCGCAGTGCCGCTCAGGCTTTCGCTGACCACCGCCGCACGGCCGGTGCGACCCAGGGTCTGGCGGTCGCGGTTTTCTTGCCAGGCCTTGGCGCTTTCGCGCTTGCCCAACATATCTTCGGTGCGCTCCAGCAGGTAGTCGCGGTACAGGTTGTCCAGCATGTCCTGCAGCGTATCGGTCATCAGGTTGAGCGCAAAGAACAGCTCGGACTGCATGGGCTCGTCCACCAGCGGGATGTCGCGCAGCTTGAGCCAGGAGTGCAGATAGGCCAGGTTGGCGGCACGCTCCTGCGGCAGCTGGTAGGGGTAGACCGCGTTCAGCACCGGCTTCCAGGCGGCAGGCAGAGCGGCCCAGGAGACGTCCTGACTCAGGCTGCCGGATGCAAAGAACTGCACGCCCTTGGGCGGCTTCAGCTGCTCCAGCAATTGCAATTGTTGCGGTGTCAACCACAGGGCCACTGCGTCGCCCGCATGGGCCGACTGCAGGGTGCTGCGCAAGCGGGACAGGGTCTGGGCCGGATCGGCGCTGAGTGCCACCTCCTGCAGAGCCAGTCCCTTGGACGGCAAGGCCCGGCGCAGGGTAGCGGCAGCGGTCTGGGCTGCTGCGTTATCTGCAGAGACAAGCTGGACGACGCGCTGCACGGGCGCTGCGTCACTCAGGTAGCGGGCCAGCACCTCGGCCTCCAGTGCCACCCCGCGAGAAAAATACAAGCCGTAGGTCGCCTCGCCCACTGAGGGCAGGGCCACGGTGGGAAACCAGCAGGGCAATTGCTGGCTGCGGCAAAACCCATCCATGGGCGCCCAGCTGGAATCGGACAGGCCCGACAGCAGGGCAAACACCGGCGTCGCGGCGTAGCGTGCGGCCAACTGGGCGGCCCAGGTGTCGCTGGGGCCGCTGAGTTCCCAGACCTGCACATCCCAGCGCCGTTCGGTCTGGGTGACAAAACTGGCGGCCGCTGCCATGTGGCGTTTGCGCGGCGCGGTGCTGCTGTTCTTGGCTGCCAGGGCAGACTGCAGCATGGCCTTGAAGACGCTGCGGCGCTGCTCGCTGACCTCGGGAGTGATCACGGTCGCAAAGTGGATCACTTCCTTGCTCACACCGGGCGCGTATTGGGAGGAGAGCTGCTGCAGATAGCTGCGCAGGGCTTCGAGTTCGGAGGGCTGCAACCGGAAGTGCGGCATCACATCGCTGACCTGGCGCCCGGCCGGGTTGATTCCCTCGTGCAGCAGGCGACCGAGCGTGGCCTCGTCATAGCCCTCCAGGCCGCGGTTCAAGGTCTTGCCGCGGCGCCCGTCCACGTTCGCCATCACCAGATCGTCGGCTTGCGCAAACAAATAACGCTGGCTGATGGGGGGCACGCGAACCTGGCCCTCCACACTGCCCATGCCGCTGGCGCGGTGGCAGTTGGTGCAGGCCGCATCGCGTCCGCTCAGGGACGCACCGTTGACGCGGGTGGCCTGCAGGGCCTGGCCATTGCTCAGCAGACCTTCGGCATAGATGCGCCGCCCCTGCTCCACCAGTGCGCTCTGCGCATCGGGCGTGGCGGCAGCGCACAGGCCGGCCAGCGGGCTGACCAGGGCCAGCCACAGGCAGGTACGCAGCCGGGTGGATAACAGGGAGGCAGACATCAGCGTTGTGCAGGGGTTGTACCCAGCAGTTCGATCTCATAGACCAGCAGCTCGTTAGGGCCTATGTCACTGCCCACACCACGCTCACCGTAGGCCATGCTGGGTGGAATCCACAGCGTCCAGCGTGCGCCCACGTTCATGTGCTGCACGCCCGCCCGCAGGCCGTTGAACAGGTCATAGAGCTTGGTCTTGCCCGGCTTGCCCGGCTCGGTGGCATCAAACTGGGTGCCGTCTAACAGCGTGCCGCGGTACGTGATCTGCACCGTGTCGGAGTCCAGCGGCAGCGGACCTTGTCCAGCCTGCAGCACCTTGTATTGCAGGCCACCGGCCAGGGTGACGACACCGTCTTTGGCCTTGTTGGTCTGCAAAAATTCTTCCGCCTTCTTGCGGTTGTCGGAGCTCAGCAGGCGCAGATTGCCTGCCGTCCTTTGGCGCACCAAGAGTTGAAACTCTCCGATGACCTTGCGAAATTCCTTTTCTGACAGCTGCGGGCGAACGCCAGCCAGCCCATCCTTGATGCCCTGCATCACCATGTCGGGATCCAGAGGCACATCATTCTTCTTGAAGTTACGCGCCACATCCATACCGATGCCGTAGCTCAACTTGTCCTGCTCGCGCAGCTCCTCGCCTTGTGCGGCATGGGCAACGAGTGCCATGAGGGCCATCGCCGCCGCCATTCGAAAACCATTCATTATTTCCTACCCTAGCTGTTCGTTATTTGATTCTAAAGAAACGGCGCCACCCTTGCAGGTGGCGCCGTTTTTACTTGCTTAGACGCTTATTTCAACGAGCCCTTTGCCACTGTCAGCGTCGCTCCTGCGACCGAGTTGCCGACTGCGTTGACCGCACGGACCCGGAAGTAGGCCGCTGCAGAAGGTGCTGTCGGCGAGGTCGTTCCCCGTGCCACTGCGGTAAACGTTGCCGTTTGCGCGCCCGTCAAGGTGCTACCTGCTGGGACCGTCACTGTCTGCGTCACCAGGCCGGTGCTAAAGCCGGTGTTGGTTGCATAGTCAATGTAGAAGGTCGTCACTGGTTGGCCGTTGACCGTGTTGGCCACTGGAGTCCACTTCACCGCTACCGTGTCCGTCGCCAGACTTGTCGCGTTCAGCGTCGCCGTGCCCAGGGTAGGTGCCACGGGTGTCGCTGGCACCGTGTCGACCACGGTGGTGCTGGTGCCCGCTGCGGACAGACCTGCCAGGTTCACCGCCTTGACATTGAAGGCGTAGGAGCTACCTACCACCGTCGCAGCCGGGTAGCTGGTCGCTGTGGACGCCAGCGGCGTGGCGTTCAACAGGGTCGTACCGTTGTACACGTTGTAGCCGGTGATGGCCGGTGCATTGGCAGCCACCGTGGCTTGCGTCCAGCTGAGCGTGGTCGAGATCGGGCTGACAAAGGTGGCAGTGGGTGCTGCAACCGTCGTCGGCACGGTGTTCGACATGGCCACCGCGTTCGATGCGGCCGACAAACCAGCCAGATTCACCGCCTTGACGGTAAAGCTGTAGCTCAGGCCAGCGGCCGTCGTGGCCACGTAGGAGGTCGCGTTGGCTGCCAGGGGCGTGGTGTTCAGCAGGGTCGCTCCGTTGTACACGTTGAAGCCGGTCACCGCCGGGTTGGCAGCGGTCGCTGTCTCTGCCCAACCCAGGGTCACGGAAGTGCCCGAGGTAAAGCTGGCAGCGGCTTGCACCGGTGCGGCCTGCACCAGGTCAGCCACCGAGAGGGTGTTGGAGGCCGCGCTGCTGCCCAACAAGTTGACCGCCTTCACCGAGAACACATAGCTGTTGCCAGCCACAGTGGTCACGCTGGCCGAGGTCGCATTGGCTGCCGTGTTGGCACCCATTTGCACCGCAGTGGCACCATTCACCGAGGCCCAGATCTGGTAGGCCGTCACGGCTGGCGCCGTGGCAATCGCCGTCTCGGTCCAGGCTACAGTGGTGGCCGTGGCGCTGGTCATGGTTGCGCTGTTCAGCACCGGAGCGGCTTGCACCACCAGGTTGGCCGTGGTCGTCGCAGTAGCTGCCGAGGCACCCACCACGTTGATCGCCAGCACCGTGTAGGTGTGAAGGCCAGGTACCGTGGTGTCGGTATAGGTCAGCGCGGTTTTGGCAGTGGTGGTGAGCAACACGCCATCGCGGTAGACCTGGTAGCCAGTGACGGCCGGGCCTGCATTGACGGTCTCGGTCCAGTTCAGCTTCACCGTCGGTGCAGCAGCGGTTCCAGCGATCACACTGGCAGCCATCACCGGTGCGGCTTGCACCAGGTAGGCAGCGGACTGCGTGAGGGACGGAGTCGAGCTGACCAACACGCTGCCAATGGTCTGGGTTGCCACGATGCGATAGAGGTACGTTGTACCTGCCACCACCGTTGCATCGGCAAAGGTCACCGTGGTGCGGCTGGCGGTGGTACCCACCTGGGTCCAACTCACTCCATTGTCGGCAGAACGTTGCACGGCATAGCCGGTCACCGGAGCCGCACTGGCCACCCAGGTCACGGACACCGAGCCTGCCGAGATCACGGGCGCTGCGGTAAACGCAGGCACTGCGAGCACGGTGCCTACGGCCACGGCAACCGTTGCGGGCGCCGACTTGTTGACCGGGCCGTTGGACGCTGTCACCTGGTAGGTGTATGCGCTGTTGGCGGCTACCGTGGAATCCACATAGCTGGCTGCCGTCAAGGTGCTGGACAGCACGCTGAACACGCTGGAGGCGTTGGTGCAGTTGGCGTTCAGTGCGGATTGCAGGCAACGGGTCACGGTATAGGAAGTCACCGTGCCTGCCGCCGGGGCGGTCCAGGACAAGGCTACCGTCGATCCCGCTTGCGCGCCGCTCAGGGCAGTGATGGCACCGGCTGCTGCATAGGGTGTGGTTACCGTGGCCGACGATGCGACGCCGACGTTGGGACCATTGACCCACTGCACGCTGTAGGTGTAGCTGGTGTTGGCCGCGGCGCTCGCATCGACATAGCTGGTGCTCACGCCCGCAGGCACTGCCAGCGTCACCGTGGTGGCGCCGTTGGTGCGCTTGATGACGTAGCCCGTGGTCGAGCTGCCGACCGGCTGTGTCGGCCAGTTCACCGTCACCGAGGTGGCGCTGGTTGCCGCCAGGCTCACGGTACCGATGGCCGGTGGCAATGCGTAGGCCGCCAGGATCGTGACCGCCTTGGAGGCGCCCAGGCTGATACCGTTGACTGCCTGCACCGCATAGCTGTAGGTGTGACCCGCAACCGTGGAGTTGTCCAGGTAAGTGGTGAGCGGCGAGGTGATGGTGCCGGACAATGGGTTGATCACCTGGGTGATCTGGAAGGTCGCTGGCGCCGCTGGCACCAGAGGTGACGCCGAGATATCGGTGCGCACGATCTGGTAGGCGGTGATGAAGGTCGCGCCCGGTGCCACCCAGTTCACCTGCACGGCCGAGCCGTTGGTGGTGCTGGCGGTCGGGTTGGCCGTCATGGCAGGAGCCGGTGTCCAGTCGGTGTTGACCACGACCTGGGTCGATGCGCCCTGCTGTGCACCGTTCATGCCGACGATCGAGTAGGTGTAGGTGGAGATTTCCTGCACACCCGGGTCGGTGAAGGTGTTCACATTGCCCGCCACATTGAAGCTCACCGGCATGGTCGCCGTGCCGTTGGCCGTGAAGCCGCCGGTACGGGTGATGACGTAGCCGCTGGCCGGCTGGGTAGCCGCAGTCCAGGTCAAGGTGATCGGGAAGCCGCCGACGATGGCGGTCTGGCCGGTGGCCACCACTTCATTGACGGTCGGATTCCAGGTTCCAACGGTGGCAGTCATGGTGGTGACCGCACCGGGGGCTCCTGCCGTGGCCGAGGCCAACGAGTAGCCCGCCGAGTTGAAGGCCACCACGCGGTACTGCGTGGTTCCCACTGGCGTAACCAGGTCGGTCCAGGAAGTGGCATTGGCAGCTGCCACCGTGGGCATGGCATTGGCAGGGTTCTGCGTCGTCTGAGCCGCGCTTTGCGGAATCGTAGACGGCAGGGTGGAGGTTGTCCAGGCACCGTTGACGATGTTGGAGTTCCAGGTCTTGCCGCCGTCGTCAGAACGCTGGATCAGGAAGCCCAGTTCGTTCTTTTTATTGCCAGGCGTAGCGACGCCCAAGGCATCCACACCACCTGCGGGTGTCGGGTCGGTCCAGGTCACGGTCTGGGTACCGGGGTTGAAGGCCACACCGGTCACCGCATCCGGCGTTACGGCGCCGAAGTTGAACGAGATCACACGCATGAAGTCATTTTCTTCGTGGCCCAGGATGTGGCAATGCCAGATGTATTCCCAGTCGAAGTTATGCATTTCATTGACCACCGTGGTAGCCAGACCGGTGGTCGGGTCCACTTGGCTAAAGCCGGTGGAAACGCCCAGGGGCTGTGTCGGGTCCAGCGCACGCACCGATTGCGGCACGCCAAACGGCGCTTTGGGTGTCTTGGGCTTCACGGCCAGATACACGTCTTCCAGCGGGTTCATCTTGACGGTTTCTTTCCAGCCGAATTCGGCCGGGTCCAGCGCCACGACGGTTCCATCCCAGCCCACGCGGTTGACAACCTGCACGTTGAACAGGTGGAAGTGCACGACGTGGGTGTCCACGCCATTGTGCGTAATCTTCCAGATCTGTGTCTCGCCGTCGGCGATCTGCTCGGTCGGAGGATCGACATAACCGACCGGAATGGTGGTCTGCGTCAGCACCGAGGTGTAGGGCAGCTCGACCGAGAAGGTGGCGTTCATGCGGCCATAGTTCTGGTCAAACAGTTCCTGAATGCCCTTGTTCTGCACCTTCCAGGATTGGGTGGTGGAGGTGATAACGGTGGCGGCGGCACCGATACCGCCGGTGTTGACACCCTGGTTGATCACCACAGAGGGGGCGCTGATGTAGGGTCCACCGGCAGTGTCGAGCACGATGCTTTGCAGGCGTTGGCCGGCCACGTCGATCACCGCGTGTGCGGTGCCGGCGACAGCGGTGGGAACGGCTGGGTCCAGGCCACCCACCAGGGTGACGGTGGGTGTGGTGGTGTAGCCCGTGCCCTGGCTGTCTACGGAGAAGCCGGTAACTATCTGCGCGCCGGGAGCCGAGAAGCTGAAGTTGGGTTGCTGCGTGGTACCTGCGTAGATCCGACCCAGGTTGTCCTGGAAGGTCTTGCCGTAGGCGGCATTTTGCCAGGATTCCGTGACGATAGGCGCGTCTTGCGAAGCTGCAAATGCTGCGGGCAGGGCTTGGACGAATGGTCCGCCTTGCTGAACACCGGCAGGCAAATTATTGGAATTGAGAACCGGGTCCAATTGCGCGGCGGGAGCCGCACCATTGAACTGTGTGGCAGCCACGTTGATGCGCATCACCGTGCGGGTGTTGGGTCCCTGGCCTGGCAGGGTGGTGGGAGCACCACCGGAGCCGGTCTGGTCTGCGTCGCCGGTGTAGTAGTCCACACGTGCGTCAAAGCCGGGGTTGGGAGCCGGGCAGTCGTTGTACAGGATGATGGTCTTGCCCGCATATTGCGAGAAGTCGACGACGAAGTCGGCACGTTCAGCCGGGCCGAGGTAGAGACCATGGTCCAGCACGTTGAGCACGGTCACAATGCGGCGCAGTTGCTGGTAGGACACCGGGGTGGACGGGATCACATTGGGTACGGCCAGGAAGCCACCCTCGGTGCCGATCTGGATGATGTTGGGGCCTGCAGCGGCGGGGTTGGGAATGCCACCCGGGCGGCCGTCATAGGTGTTCTGCGAGTAGTAGGCGATGCTGCCATCAGGGTTGAAACTGTTTCCGGTGACCGGCAGGCCGGAGCTGATGTTGCCTGGCAGGCTGGCTGCAACCATGGGCACTTCGGTGTTCACCGACACGACCAAGCTGGCACCGGAGCCGGGAACGGCAGCCGGATCGTTCAGTGTGACGACGGGGGCGGTGGTGTAGCTCAAGGTCTTGCCGGCGGGGGCCGAGACATTGACCGCTGCGATGCTGCCGTCGATCGAGCTGATGGTCAGCGCGATGATAGGCACGACGCCGTTGGCATCGGGTGCGGCAGTGGCGGTAGTGGCAGCGGAGTAAGCCAGGCCGCCATTGGAGATGCCGATGGACAGGGGCTCGGCCACATACAGACCCAGATTGACATAGCGCTGGCCGTCGGCATTGAGCAGGCGGAAGCGGTAGGACTTGGGTTCTACATTCAGCTTGGGGTATGCCACGCCGTTGATCAGAGGGGTGTCGGCATAAGCTTCTTGCACGGCGCTGGCGTTGTCCACATCACCGGCCGGCAGGGCCAGCGGTGCGGGGAACACCGGCCAGAACCAGGGGCCGTAATCCCAGCGACCGGCGGGGTTGGTGCCGTCTATGGAGTTGGGGTTCTGGTTGGTTTCATACACATGCGGGAACCACAGGTCGCCATAGGTGCCCCAGCGCTGCTTGGGATTGCCCGCGGCGTCCACATTCCACTTGGCATCTTCAATCTTGATGTCCTTGGGAACAAAGGTCTTGGTTTCGTAAATCAGGGGGATTTCATCCATGCCAGCCAGGGCACCAGGAATGCTGACGGTTGCTCCGTTAACCGCTTTCACGGTCGCGCCACCAGGCGTCTTCAGGGCGGCTTCGGTTGCATCGTGGATCAGGAAGGCCGACACCACACCGGCATAGACATTGATGCGGGTGGCTGCGTAGCTGTGGTCGTGGTACCACTCCATGCGCGAGCTCTGGTTGTTCGGGTAGTAATAGGTTTGCGTGCCGGCGCCGAAGTCGGGCATGTCGGGCACGTTTTGCGTGGTCTCGCCGCGCAGGTAGGGGGTGCCGGTCTCGCCAGCGGGCGTGATCCAGGAATGGGGCTGGCCGTCGGAGATCCAGGGTGTATCGCCGCCGTGCAGGTGAATCATGGCACGGTTCTGGGAATAAAGCTCAGTGGGCAGGGGAGCCAGCGGATTGGCCGAACCCAGTGGGCCCAGTCCGGCGCCAGGCACGCTCACATCGGTGGGAATGAAGATATCGCCGCCGCGGGTGTTGGTCAGCGGATCAAAGCGGCCGGTGGGCAGGTAGTTGTCGAACTTCAGGCGAACGGGAACGCCGGACTGGGTGTCGATGACGGGGCCCAGGTAATGCGGCTTGTCGCCCACGCCAAAGACGATTTGGCCCTTGTTGTCCAGCACCGGGGTGCCGTTGAGGTAATAGAGCTGGTACTTGGGGGTGTTGGACGGCAGATTGGCAGTCCAGATTTGCACATAGCCGCGCAGCGCGGTGCCACCGGTGACGGCGTTGCCGGTCTTGACGACGGCAGGCAGGTCGGGGTGCAGCTGTTCGCGGTATTCGACGACGGCGATTTCGTAGTAGTCGGCATCCGGAAAGCTGACGGAATGCGCGGGCGACAGAGCCACTTCCTTGACGGCAGTGGGAATGTGCTTGCCCAGCATGCTGGGGTTCGCTGCCAGCAGGGCGGGGTTCATGGTGTAACCGTCGACCATGGGCAGGTTGTCTACAAACTTGCGCAGCGCCGTTCCGGTGTCGCGCATGGTGCCAGCGGCAACACCTGGGCTGTAGTCGATCTGCAGACCTTGCGGGCTGTTGGCAAAGAAGGTTCCCTGCTTGAAGGGGTTACCGGCCTTGTCGGTATTGTCGGCCCAACCGGCGCCTGCCAGCGCTGCGGGTGCAAAGGTGGCGCCGGAGAGCAGCATGCCCAAGAGGACGCAGGCATTTGCCACGGGACGCAGAGGCGACTTCTGGAAACGGCTACGCGGGTGTGTATGTTTCATATAAATCCAGGTTATGTGACAGTAAAAATAGAAACCACATCGCGTGGATTTCATGGATCTACTGTCGTCTTTGCCGGATTTATTTGAAATATCAATTTACCCATATTTTGCAGTACCGGTAAACCGGTAGTGGCGTTGCTAAACCGTGATCAGTCCGTGGCGGATCGCGTATTGCGTCAATCCCGCGACATTGCGTTGATCCAGTTTGCGCATGATGTTGCGCCGGTGTACCTCGACCGTGCCCAAGGCAATAAATAATTTGTTGGCGATTTCGAAGGAGGTCATGCCGGCCGCAATCAGGGTCAGCACCTCGATTTCACGCCGTCCCAGCAGGGCCTCCGCGTTGTTGGCAACCGGCTGGGCAATCAGCAGCGTCATGCAGTGCTGGCACATGTATTTGCCGCCCTGCGCCACGGCCCGAATGCCGGCCAGCAGTTCGATCCGCCCGGCTGCCTTGTTGACATAGCCCAGCGCACCGGCGTCCAGCATATTGGCAAGAATGCGCCGGTCCAAATGGCTGGACAGTGCCAGGATGCGCACCTGGGGCGCATCGCGCTGCAGGCGTTTGGCCAGGGCCACGCCATCGAGTCCGGGCATGGAAATGTCCGTCACCAGCACATCGGGTGTGAGCTGTGTCGCCAGTTTCAGCGCCATGTCGCCATCGCCGGCCTCGCCCAGCACCTGCATGTCGGGTTCGCGCTCCAGAACCCCCCGCAGGGACTCACGGACAATCGCATGGTCATCGGCCAGCAGTATTCGAATCAAGGGAGCAGTCTCTCAAAAAAAGGTGGTGGTCACAATACGGACCGGAAACTGCAGCCGGGCCACGGTTCCAAAACCAGGTTTGCTGTCGATGCGCAGCGTGCCGCCTATCAGGTTCATGCGTTCGCGGATGCTGTAGATGCCAAAACTCAGTTTGGAGGAGGGCTTTTGCATTTCGATGACGTCAAAGCCCATGCCCTGATCGGCGACCATGATGTCCACCATGTCCCGACCCTCGCCGAGCTGTATCGACACATCGGCGCTGTCCACATTGGCATGCTTCCAGACATTGATCAGCAGTTCACGCACGGTGCGATAAATCGACCCGTTCACCGCATCGTTCAGCGGCAGATCGGCCTCGCAATCCAGGTTCACCCGCAGGCCATAGGTGCGCAGCATTTCCTCGGCCAGCCAGTGCATGGCCGCCACCATGCCTTCCTGGTGCAGCACGGGCGGACTCAGGTGCGTGGAAATGGAGCGCACGGATTCGGTGGAGCGGTCCACAATGCTTTCAATGTCCCTGAGCTGCTCCAGCAACTCGGCGTGACCGGCATAGGGTCCGGGCAGGGCCAGGGACGACAGCTTGAGCTTCAGAATGCTCAGGTGCTGACCCAGGTCGTCGTGCAGGTCCTCGGCCAGTGAGCGGCGCTCTCGCGTCTCGGTCTTCATCAACTCAAAGGCCAGCGTGCCCAATTGGCGCGTGCTGTTGCCCACCATGTGCTCCAGGCCGTCCTGGTAGCGTTTGGTTTCCAGTTCCATCTCCTTGCGGGCCGTGATATTGCTGCTCGACAGCACGGCGCCTGGCTGGCCATTGCCCAGCGGGGTGGCGGTCAGGCTGAACCAGAGCGGCTTGGGCTTGGCCTTGCACAGATAGTCGTAGTTGAAATGGGTCAAGTGACCGCTCAGCACCGCCTGCACGCCGGCGCGCACCGCATCGGCGTCGGCATCGGACAAAAAGTAAATACCATGGCCACACAGCGCCAGGAAATTGCAGTCTATGTCCGCATGAACGGCAGCCGCATGCGGACAGGGGCCAGACTCATGGGTGAAGCTGCGCCAGGCCCGGTTGAACTGCACAATCACTCCTCTGCCATCCACCACCACGATGGCATCCGCGATGGACTCCATGATGGCCAGGGCAAAGGCCTCGCTGCGCAGCAACTTTTCTTCAGCCTTTTTGCGCTGAGAGACATTTTCCTTGGACAGCAGCAGCTGGATCAGATTGCCTCCACCGTCGACGATTCCGGAGAAGGTTTGTGTCTCCCAAAATTGGGTTCCATTTTTCCTGCGGCTTTGCACCGTGCCGCGCAGCACACCACCGGCGCGGATACGGTCCCATAGCTGGTTGTGCGTGCAGGCCACGGTGTAATGGGGCTCGAACCGGGCAATCGACTGGCCCAGCATTTCCTGTGGAGTAAAGCCGGTTTGCTGCGTATAGCCCGCGCTGACATAGGCAATGCAACCCTGGGTGTCGGCGATCAGCGTGGCAACTGGGCTTTGCTCCACGGCGCACCTGAGCTTTTGCAGTTCCTCAAAGAGCGGGGTGGCAATATTCATGGGGATTTCGGTGCACACGCAAGCACAGGCTTTCGATGCGATTCTTTTATATTCGACTCAGGAGCAGGCCAAGCCTGCATACAACCCGTTATTTTTTATCATAGTAGCAGACCGCTCGTCCGCCAAATGGATATAAAAAATGAAGATTTACCTTCAAATTTTTGACCGTTTCCTGCGGCTTTTGAGGGGTGCTCAGTCGGTCCAGGCCAGCGCATCAAAATCCGCCTTGCGAAAAGGTTTGACCAACAAGGGCCAGGGCACGTCTTTCCGGGATTTCGCGGTCGCCTGGGAGTAGCCCGACATCAGCAAAATCCGCATCTTGGGGTAGGCTGCCTGTACTCTTTCTGCCAGCGCGATGCCGTCGAGTTCACCGGGCATGGTGATGTCGGTCAGCAGCATGTCGAACACTCCGGTGGACAGCAGCCTCAGCGCCTCTTCGGCACCTTGGGCCAGCACCGCGCTATGCCCGTCGTTCTGAACCCACACCCGCAGCAGCGCCGCAATATCCGGTTGATCATCCACGATCAATATGTTGCAGGGACTGGGCTTGGCGCGGGTGGGCGCTGTGGGCTCCTGATCGCTTGGCGTCGGCAATGCCGGCGCCACCAGGGGCAGGGAAATGCGGATGCGCGTGCCCTCGCCCTGGACGCTATGAATGTCCATAGAGCCGCCAGACTGATGAACAAAGCCCGACACCATGGACAGGCCCAGGCCGGTGCCGTAGCCGCGCGTCTTGGTGGTGAAGAACGGCTCCGTGGCCCGCTTCAATACCGCGTCGGACATGCCGACACCGGTGTCCGTCATCGTCAGCTGCGCCATGCCTCCCGCAGAGCCTATCACCAGCACCAGGCCGCCACCGCCCGGCATGGCATCCCTGGCATTCACGCACAAATTGAGCAGCACTGCCTCCAGTGCGGCGCCATCGATTACCACCGACAAGGGCGTGAGCGGTGGCTGCACCACAAAGCGAATGCGCTGTCCCAGGGCCGTGCGCAATAGCGGTGTGATCTGCTCCACCAGGGCATACAAGTCCATGGTGGTTGGCAGCAGCGGGGTCTTGCTGGCCAGGGCCAGCAGGGACTTCACCAGTTTCACCCCGCGCTGCGCCGCGCCCAGTGCCACGCTGAGTCGTTTGGCGTTCTTTTCTTCCACAACACCGGGCGTCATCAGGTCCAGATTGCCCACAATAATCGCCAGCAGGTTGTTGAAGTCATGGGCCATGCCGCCGGTCAACTGGCCTATGGATTCAAGCTGTTGCATGACGTGCGCGCGCTCCGCTGACAATTTGCGGTCATGGATGTCGGTGCTGGTTTGCAGCCAGGAGGTGCCCACGCCGTCCTTGTCCAGAATCAATGTGAGCCGCGCCGAAAACCACAGATAGTCGCCATCGGCGCGGCGTTTCCGGTGCTCACAGGTCGCGCTTTCTGGCGCCCCTTGCAAGGCCGCAGACACGAAGGCCTTGACGCGCTCCTGGTCCTCGGGATGAATGGCGTCATGCACCCAGGCAAAGCCCCGGCGCCGCGCCTCGGGATCTACGCCGGTAAACGCCAGCGTGCGTTGGTTGACCCACACAATGTGGCCCTGAAGGTCCAGTTTGAACACCAGTTGCGGCACCAGTTCAATCAGCTGGTCAAAGCTGTGTTTGCTGTCGCTGAGCTTTTTCTGGCGCACCACGCCTATCACCAGGGCCAACGACAGGGCCAGGATCAGCGCAGAAAAAAGCCACGCGGTGGTGAGGTAGCCGTTCACTTCGCTGCGGTACGAGGACTCAATGCTGTCTACCGAGGAAGCCCCCAAAATGATCAGCCCATACGGATTGATCAGGCGATAGCTCACCATGCGCTTGACACCGTCTGCCACGGCAACGGCGGTATAGGTGCCAACCGCAGATTTGTTGATTTCTTTGAAGACCTGGGATGTGCGGCTGTCGCCGCCGTAGGTAAATGCACCTTCGCTGAGGCGCAAGCGGGAGTAGCCGTCCATGCCGACGAGGGCTCTTGCGGTCCCGGGGGTCAGGTTGGTTTTTTCGAAGGTTTCGGTGAAGAGGGCGGGGTCCGCGGCCATAAAGACGATGCCGCCGAAGGAGCCATCCTTGCGGCTGATGCGATGCACCAGTGGAATCACCCATTGGCCAGTGATCCGGCTCTGAACCGGCACGCCCATGTCCAGCATGTCGCCCTGACTGTTCACCTGTGCCTTGAAATAATCCCGATCCGACACATTGAGCGCTCTCCCGTCTGCGCCCAAACGCGGCCCCGAGCTCAAAACCACCGTGCCGCTGGCGTCGGTAAAGGAAACCCGTGGATTGCGTTCGTCATCGACCCTGAGCTTGTCGAGTCGGCTGAGCAATTGCGCCTGGCTCATCTGGGGCTTGTCTGCAAAATCCTCGCGCAACACCAGCAGCACCTTGTCCAGAGATGCCAACAGGCTGCGGATGCGCACCTCGTCGGACAGTGCGATTTTGCTGTTCATGTCGGCCACACGCGCAAAGGCATCCTCGCGCTCATGCGACACCGCCTGTCGTGTGACCAGGAACACGCCCAGCAGCAGCAGGCAGGTCGCAGCGCCTACGGCCCAGACCCGCTTGCGGGTGGTCCCGAACCCTTCCATCAATGAGGGCTTGCTTGTCAGGGCTGAACTCATGCCTGCAGGCCTATGGCCATGAGCAGTTCGTCGCGCGAAAAGGGTTTGCAAAACGCGCCACGCACATCCAGACCTATGGCATTGCCGTACACCTTGGAGGCGCTCAGGGCCGCCTGTGCGTGGCCTGTCATCAGCACAATGGAGCAGCCAAGCCCCATGGGAGCGATCCGGTCCATCAGGTCAAAGCCGTCGATATCCGGCAGCGAGAGGTCCAGTATCAGGGTCTGAAATTCAGCCAGCCGCTGGCTCTTGAGAAACGCCTTACCTTGGAGAAAAATTTCCACCTCGGCATCGGTGCTGCTGAGCATGTCCCGTATCAGATCGGCCATAAAGGGCTCATCGTCCACAATGGCAATACGCATGCCAGCCTGGCCCCGCTTCATGCCAGGCCCTTGGGGCAGGGGGTCGCCCACAGTAAAAATAAATCCAACTTCACGTTTGCCTTTTGCAATTTTAAAAAAGAGAGGGCATCTAGCCCAGTGCATCGATAAGGGAGGTCGGTGACCAGAATGCATCGTTCGCCGTGACGTACACCAGCCGGTAGGCCGCGTCTTTAATCCCCGGCACGCGCACCGATTCGGAGCGCACCGCAAGCCGGCTTCCGTCCTTGCGCATCACATCCCAACTGCCCTTGAGGTCGCCTCCATCGCTGACATATTTGCGGTTCAACTCCAGCACCCGTTGCCTGTCGTTTGGCGGGAACAGCAGGCTGAAGTTGGAGCCAATCAGCTCCTCGCGCGAGAAGCCGTAGATGCTGCAGTAATGGGCATTCACATTTTCAAAGACACCGTGCGCGTCGATGATGGCCACGCCCACGGGCGCACTGCGAATCAGTTCGTCCAGCAGGATGGAGGGCTCCTTGGGAACATAAATCTGTTTGCTCCAAGACAGAGGCGTTTTCCATTGCGCCAGCCAGGCCGGCACCAGGGCTGCCGCCATCGGCCGTGCAATGCCATAGCCCTGTCCCAGCTCGCATCCCAGTTGCAGCAGCAGTTCACCTTCCGCGATGCTCTGCACGCCCTCGGCGATTACGTTGCGCCTGAAGGCGCGGGCCAGGCTGATCACGCCCTCCACAATCGAGAGATGGTTGCGGTCCACCGCCATCTGCCTGACAAAGCTCTGGTCTATCTTGAGCTCCTGCGCCGGCAGGTTGCTCAGGTAGGTCAACGAGGAGTAGCCGGTGCCGAAGTCATCCAGGGCAAATACCACGCCCAGGGACTGGCACTGCTGCATGGTGTTGCGAACGCGCTCCATGTCCGACAGCGCCGTGGTTTCCAGGATCTCGATGGACAGCATGCCCTTGCAGGCCGGATGCGCTTCGATCAGCTCCAGCAGATCCGTATAAAAAGCATCCTGCTGCAGATGAAAGGCGCCCACGTTGACGCTGACCGGAAGCCTCAGGCCCTGCTCCAGCCAGCTAACCATCTGCTGCATGGCGGTGGCAATCACCCACTTGCTGAGCTCCAGGCTGACCGGCCGGTCCTCGATCAGGGGCAAAAAGGCCGCCGGCGACAAGAAGCCCCTGGCCGGATGGTTCCAGCGTATCAGTGCCTCCATGCCCACCGTCTGGCCGGTCTTCATGTTGACCTTGGGCTGGTAGTGCAGCTCAAACTCGGACCGCTCCAGACCGATCCTGACCTCGGGCAGCGTGGCCATTTGCGCCTTGAGTTCTTTTTCCCTGGCCGAATCAAAGAACGAGAACTGGCTCTTGCCGCTTTGTTTGGCCTGGTACATGGCCTGGTCGGCATGGCGCACCAGTTGGTCGGCGTCGAAGTTGTCGTTGGGGTAGACCGTAACCCCAATGCTGGCAGACACGCGCAGCATATGGCCGCCAATCGGCAGCACGGCGGAGGTCGCCTCCAGCAAGCGCTCCAGCACCGGCACGCAGTCCTCGGGGCTGTCCAGTCCGGTGATCAGCACCACAAATTCATCGCCGCCAAAGCGGGCGATGGAGTCGCCGGCGCGCAAGGCCTGTTGCATTCTGGCCGCCAGGCCAATCAGCAACTGGTCACCCACCGGGTGGCCGTAGTTGTCGTTGACCACCTTGAATCCATCCAGATCCAGAAACGCCACGGCCAGCGACTGCTGGCCCCTGGCGCAGGTGGCAATCGCCTTGTGCAGCCGGTCCAGCAGCAAGGAGCGGTTGGGCAGGCCGGTCAGCAAATCGTAGTGCGCCACATATTCGAGCTGCTGCTGCTTTTGTTTGATGCCGGTGATGTCGTTGAAAAACAGCGCATAACTTTTGACCACCCCCTGCGCGCTGTGCACGGCACTGACGCTCACCATGGCCGGATATTCGCTGGCGTCCTTGCGCTGGCTGATGCGTTCGCCCGACCAATGTCCGAGGCTGTTCACGGTGTGCAGCAGCTCGTCCACATCGTCCAGGCCCTCGGGCGTGCGGCACAGCAATTTCCGCACATGCACGCCCAGCAGGTCGGCTTGGGTGTAGTGGGTTTCCTTGCAGAAGTTCTCGTTGATCTCCAGAATCAGGCCGGCGGCATCGGCCACGACGATGCTCTCGCGTGCATGCTTGAACACATTGGCGGCCAGCACCAGTTTTTCTTCGTGGACCTGCAGCCGGTCGTTGGTGAGCCTGAGCACCGCGCGCTCACGCCTTTGCTGGCGTTTTCTGCGCACATGGGAAACCGTCACCAGGGCCAAAAATGCCAGCTGAAACAGCGTCAGCGCCAGAATCAGCGCATTCTGATTGAGCAGGCGCAGCGACGCCGCCTCCATATTGCGCGCCGTCCGGATGGTGGCCACATGGCTGAGCATCTGGATCGGAATTTCAAGGTCCCACATGGTGCGCACCAAGGCCGTGACGGCCGCCGGGTCCGGATGCTTTGCGGCCAGCAGCGCGTCCATCTTGCGGTTGAATTCCGACATGGCCGACAGCGTGGCGGTGTATTCCGGTTCGGAGGCGATTTCCGCCATGATGGGACTGTTGCGCACCAGTTCCACCCGGCTGCTCAGGATGTCGTAGCGCAGCCACAGGTTTTCGCGGTCCAGGCTGGAGGGCTGCTGCTGTGCCAGCAACAGGGCCTGCCTGAGGCGCAAAAATTCGCGGTCGAACTGGAACACCAGGCCGGTGAGGGAGTCGCCACGGTCCTCAAAACTGGTTCTGATCTCGTGTCTTTGCAGCGTCGCAAAGGCCAGCACCGCCAACAGGATCAGGGCGATAAACCCCGATACCAGGGCCAGCCATCCCAGTTGGCGGCGCAATAGACGAAGGAGATGCATTTTGTAGTGAGCAGGATTCAACCGCGGAATAAATTCCGAACGTTTTTATCATTTCACAAAAACCCACTGACGGCAAATGGTCGAAAAATCTGAGGATTTGCCTTCAGATTGGCGCGACGGCCTGGGCTGCGGCCGTCCACAGGCCCTGGGCGATGGCCCTGAGTTGATCGTAGGCAACCGGCTTGCTCATCACCGTCACCCGCTCGGGCAGGCCGCCATGTGCGTTGATCTCGGTCAGCGGCAGACCCGACACCACCACAATGCACAGGTCCTTGAAGCGCTCCACCTGGCACAGTCCGCGCACGATACTGAAGCCGTTCACCCCCGGCAGGCGCAGGTCGCAGATCAGCAGTTTGGGGCGCACCTCTCCGGCCAGAATCAGCCCCTCGTAGCCATTGGGTGCCACATAGACCGTGACAGCAAAGGGCCACTGGCTCATATATTCCCGATACAGGGCAATCAGGTTCACGTCGTCCTCGACGATGAGAACCGGCATGGCGTAAGGTGCCTGAGACGCCGCGCTGCGCCTGGACTCCACCGCCTCTGCCACCGAGGACCGCAGGATGCGCCTGTGACCGCCCTCGGTCTTCCAGCTTTTCAGAGTGCCGCGTTCCACCCATTGCTGAGCCGTTGAAAGCGAGATGCCCAGCAGCTCTGCGGCCTGGCGCGTGGTGAGATAGTTGGAGGAAGTCAAGCGCAAGCGGCCCTGCATTAAAAACGAAAATACCAAAGTGCTAAGACCCAGCCGAAGGCCCGTCCCGCAGGGGCCATTGGCGACCGGATGGGTGAACAAAATCCGGCTGAGCTCCGAGTGTAGGCGTTCCCCGTTCGGATTTTCGCATCGCCAAGCCCGCTGGGACGCCGGTTCGCGATTTGTATGAAAGAGTGTTCATTCAGGCTTGGGGTAAGCTGTCCGCATAGGCCGGCAATGCCCTGGCCCCGCAAGAAAACCCATGGCCATCAAGAAATCCGAACTCTATTCATCCCTCTGGAAATCCTGCGACGAACTGCGCGGCGGCATGGACGCCAGCCAGTACAAGGACTACGTCCTGATCCTGCTGTTCGTCAAATATGTTTCCGACAAATATGCGGGCAACCCCAGCGCGCTGATCGACGTGCCGCTGGCGCAGGGCGGCCAGCCGGGCGGCAGCTTTGCCGACATGGTGGCGGCCAAGGGCGACAAGGAGATTGGCGACAAGATCAACAAGATCATAGGCCGCCTGGCCGATGCCAACGACTCGCTCAAGGGCGCCATCAACGTGGCCGACTTCAACGACGAAGAAAAGCTGGGCAAGGGCAAAGAGATGGTGGACCGGCTGAGCAAGCTGGTGTCCATTTTTGAGGGGCTGGACTTTGGCAGCAACCGCGCCGAGGGCGACGACCTGCTGGGCGACGCCTATGAATACCTGATGCGCCACTTTGCCACCGAGTCGGGCAAGAGCAAGGGGCAGTTCTACACGCCCGCCGAGGTGTCGCGCACCATGGCGCGGGTG
>Ga0316218_1001368_pt1 | contig 26544 bp, 25 predicted proteins | sample TBH18003metaG_FD_203634 | JGI IMG/M metagenome (GOLD analysis project Ga0316218, IMG submission 203634) | Freshwater microbial communities from Trout Bog Lake, Wisconsin, USA - TBH18003 | ecosystem: Environmental > Aquatic > Freshwater > Lake > Hypolimnion/Profundal zone | place: USA: Wisconsin...
TTGAGAACTACTATTTCATAAAGTACAATCGCCCTATTTCTTCCATTTCAGTGGATAGGTTCTCATCAAAAGAAAATTTGATCAGCTTCCATTCATTTTCGGCTTTATAAAAAATGAATGTAAATCTTAATGGGCTTATGGGATACCTAACCAAGTAGCTATAAAAGCAAAGGCTACTTGTTACACTTTTTTTTATGATCAACTCCTGCCCATAGTATCTTTCCCCTACCAATTTAATGGTTTGAGCTAACGTATCTTTAATAAATGGCAAGGCCTCCTTTTTATCCAGATCGCTACTGGAAAATATATTGTCTATAGCTCTATTAATTCCGGTTTGTTTATATTCCGTAAAGAAAGCATTTACAATACTGTCGGGTGTAACCGCTTTTTTTTGTGCCTTGCACGAAAAGGATAAAAGGGCTAAAAAAATAAACGTCATTTTCACATAATTCATAAGTATGTATTTATTTGGGCGCAATTTAAAGTAAAGATGTGTTGTCTGTCCTGCGCGAACCGAAGAGTCTCCCGCAGAAAAAGCGGGAAGACTCTTCGGGGACACAAATTGAAAGCCTGTATCCGTTGTATTGTCTGTCCTGCGGGAACCGAAGAGTCCCTATGAAAAATAGGAGACTCGTTGGGGACACAAAGTAAGACTGCTATTTTCATAAGTTATATACTTTTAAGCTTAGTGTCTCCCGCTTCTCAGCGTGTACTATTCAATTCTCGCAGCCGCACATACCACGGGTGGCATTTTTTTTTCGTCCACAATTCCCGTTCTTTCTTTTTATATAATTTGCCGTTACGAATACTGTATAGCCTATCTTTTTTGTAATAGAGTTTTTTCGTTATAGGGTAACGATTTTGTGTTTGGCCCATCATTTCAGCAGAATAATATACTACGTTTCCACTTGCATAAATAATGAAAGAATCGAAATTGCGATTTGCTTTGTCGTCTGTAGATAATATAAGTGAATCCATCATCAGATGTGTGTGTGCATCAGTATACGGAATGGTATCGTAAATGAGGATCGGTGTAAAATAAATAGTATCATGGGAGGCGCGCCATTTTCCATTGGTCCAACTGTGCTCAAGATCAAACGCCCAATTAAAATTAAATGTAGAATCAGTATTTATTTGTAAGTGACACCCTGAGAGGTCAACATATTTGCCGCAAAAATCTTGCGCAGAAAGGGTAGTTGGTAATAGTGCGATCAATAAGAATAAGATTAGTATTTTCATATGGGTTGACCAGTTGTATTTCCTTCCTCTGTTGTGCTCCGTCTGGCAATTCGTATATGAAAGATACGAAATCCGCGTGTAAATAATGCTACTATCCCTCAGTTATTGCGCGAACCGAAGAGTCTCCCGCAGAAAAAGCGGGAAGACTCTTCGGGACACGAAATTAATCTCTACATTCTTCCTTTGTTTATGAACGTAATATTAGCATAAATATTTTACTTAAATATTAACTTATTCTTATTGTGGTGCAGTAGGTTGATAATGAACCTATCAACCCAAAAACGTAACTTTGCGCGGCTATGCAAATAGAAGTACTTAAATCGAAGATACACAGGGTAAAGATAACGGAGGCCAACCTCCATTATGTAGGCAGCATCACCATAGATGAAGACCTGATGGACGCGGCTAATATGATAGAGAACGAAAAGGTGCATGTGCTGGATATAGAGAACGGCAACCGGTTGGAAACGTATATCATAAAAGGTACGCGTGGCAGCGGTATGATCTGTATGAATGGCCCTGCTGCCCATAAGATAGCCGTAGGCGATACCGTGATCATAGTATCTTATGCCATCATGGATTTTGAAGAAGCTAAGATGCACAAACCGATCATCATCTTCCCGAAAGAGAATAATAGCTTGTAATGCCTATCTTTATAGACTTATGAAAAAAGCCCTGGTAACGATATTGCAATACGTACTCTTCCTCGGGCTGGGGATATGGATCGTGTACCACATGCTGCACGAGCTGACCCCGCAGCAGGAAACAGAATTGGTAGCAGCGATAAAAAGTATTGATGCCTGGTATCTTATCCCGATTTGCATAGCCGGCTTCTTTTCTCATTTCTTCCGCGCATTGCGGTGGCGTTACCTGCTGGATACGGTGGATGCCAAGCCTACAGTGCTTAACACTACCTTCTCGGTGATGATAGGGTACATTACCAACCTGGCTGTGCCGCGGGCAGGCGAGGTGGCAAAATGTACTGTATTGGCAAAGTACGAAAAGACGCCGGCACACAAGATGATAGGGACCATAGTTGCAGAGCGCGCTTTCGATATACTGTGCCTGATCATAATAGCAGTAACGGCCTTCCTCTTACAGTTCAATGTGATCAATGATTACATAGGAGGCCGTATGCACAGGATGGGGGAAAAGATACACAGCCATGAAGATGTAGTAATAGGTGTGCTTGCGGCGCTTGTACTGTTCATTGTTGCCAGCATTATCATATACAGGAGGAGCCGGGAGACGAAGTTTGGCCGTTTTATGAAAGAGATGAACCACGGGATATTGTCTATACTGCACATGAAAAAAAGGCGGCAGTTCATAGTCTATACCGTGCTGATATGGCTGATGTACGTGCTACAGATATACATAGGGCTTAAAAGCCTGCCTGCTACCCACAACCTGTCTATACTTGCGGCGCTGGTGGTGCTGGTGTATGGCAGTGTGGGCATGATAGTAACACCGGGAGGCATAGGCCTGTACCCCTTCCTGGTAGCGCAGATACTGGGCGTATACCTGATAAGCGATGTGCCGGCGCAGGCCTTTGGCTGGATAGCCTGGGCGGTGCAAACCGGGCTCATTATCATATTAGGGGTACTTTCTCTTTTATTCATTCACCCTTACAACAAGAAAAGAGATGCACAAGCTGGATTGGATACAGCACCGAATATATAGCCGCGAGCAACTGGCCCGTGAGTGCAATATATGGCGCGGCGCAGGCAAAAAGATCGTTTTCACCAATGGCTGCTTTGATATACTGCACCATGGCCACCTGGACTTGCTGGCGCTTGCCGCGAGCGAAGGCAACATCCTCATAGTGGGGCTGAATACCGATGCCTCGGTGCGCCGCCTGAAGGGGCCGGAACGCCCGGTGACCAACGAGGAGGACAGGGCCTTCCAGGTAGCCTCCCTGCTTTGCGTGGATGCCGTATGCCTCTTTGACGAAGACACCCCCGAAGAACTCATAAAGGCCCTGAAGCCTGATGTGCTGGTAAAAGGCGGAGATTATACGATAGACAAAATAGTAGGCGCCGACTTTGTGCAGCAAAATGGTGGCCGTGTAGCAATAATTCCATTTGTACAGGGGTATTCTACTACTTCAATCATCAGCAAGATAAAGGGGCTTTGATCTAAAGCCGTTAGTGCTGGTATGGGGTCTCTTATTTTGGCATAGTATTTATGTAAGTAGTTGTGATTCAAAAGAGTAGCTTTCTGACTATTAAGAAATTATGAACTCCTGCTATTACGTGCGTAAAGGTGTATTTTTAGCCATTAATTGTATTCATGCTAAAAGGTAAACAAACTATAGTCAGGGACCTTAGCTGGCTGGCGTTCAATGCGCGCGTGCTGCAAGAGGCTAATGATGGTACCAATCATATACACGACAGGCTGCGCTTTCTCGGTATCTTCTCCAATAACCTGGATGAGTTTTTCAGGGTACGGGTGGCGGCCCTTAATAAGATGGTGCTGCTGGGCAAGGCGGCCAAGATGCACCTGGAGGCCAACCCTGATAAAATACTCAAGAAGATACAGCAGACCGTGATCACGCAGCAGGCTGAGTTTGATGCTACCTATCTCGACATCATCAAGGAACTGGAGCGGAGAAGGATATTCATCAAGAATGAAAAGCAGCTTTCTAAAAAGCAGAAGGAATTTGTAACGCACTACTTTGAAGAGAAGGTGCGCACGCAGATCATCCCGCTGATGATAGAGTCTATACCGCACATCCCGCTGCTGAGGGATAAATCAATATACCTGGCCTGCGTGGTGGGCAGCAAGAAGGATGCTATGGCACAGCGCTACGCGCTGATAGAGATACCTACCAAAATATTGCCCCGCTTTGTAATACTGCCGTCAGAAGAAGGCGGCAGTGTAGACATCATACTGCTCGAGGACATCATCAGGCAAAACCTGCCGGTATTGTTTGCTCCATTTGGTTACGATCGTTTCCTGGGGTACATCATCAAGGTGACGAGGGATGCCGAGCTGGAGATAGACAATGATGTGAACACCAACCTGATAGACGAACTGGAAAAGGGATTAAAGAACCGTAAGAAGGGCCGCGCCACAAGGTTTGTATACGACAGGCAGATAGACCCTACCTTGCTCAACTACCTGACCAAAAGGCTGGGCCTGACGAAGAAAGATAACCTGATACCCGGCGGGCGCATACACAACTTTAAGGATTTTATAGATTTCCCATCAACCATATTCGGTGACCTGCGGCCAAGACCCGCGCCATTTGTGCACCCGCTGCTACAGCAGCCGTGCCGCATAATGGATGTGATAGAGAAGAAGGATGTAATGCTGCACTTTCCGTACCATTCCTTCGATTCAGTGATAGACCTGATACGCGAGGCGGCTATTGATCCGTTTGTGCAGAGCATACGCATTACCTGCTACCGCCTGGCCAAGAACTCGAAGATAGTGAACGCCCTGATCAATGCCGTGCGCAATGGCAAGGATGTGACCGTGGTGCTGGAGCTGCGCGCCCGGTTTGACGAAGAAGCCAACATGCGCTGGAAGGAACAGCTGGAAGAAGAAGGTGTAAAGGTATTGCTGGGCATACATGGCATGAAGGTACATGCCAAGATATGCGTGATCAAAAAACGGGAGTTTAACCGCACCAAGCAATATGCTTTTGTATCTACCGGCAACCTGAATGAGAACACAGCCAAGTACTACGGCGACCACTGCCTGCTGACAACCGACAGGAGAATCATAGCCGACATCAACCGGGTATTTGACCATATAGAGTTCCCGTTGAAGAAAACGGCTGACCTGAAAAACTGCAAGGTGCTGCCTGTATCGCCGGTAAGTATGCGCCGGGTATTTATGGCGCACCTGAATACAGAGATACGCACCGCGAAAAAGAAGAAGCCCGCATCGGTGGTCATCAAGCTGAACAGCCTGGTGGATAATATGCTGATAGAGAAGATGTATGATGCTGCCAAGGCAGGTGTGGAAATCAACCTGATCATCAGGGGTATCTGCTGCGCTTATACAGGGCATAAAATGTTCAAGGGGCATATGCACGCTATAAGCGTGATAGACGATTACCTGGAACATGCAAGGGTATTCATCTTCAACAGCGGTAAGGAGCCTGCCGTGTACATATCATCGGCGGACTGGATGGTGCGTAACCTGGACCATCGTATAGAGGTTGCCTGCCCGGTATTTGATAAGGGTATTAAACAGGAATTGACAGATATTTTAAATATTCAGCTTGCCGAGAACGTGAAAGGGCGTATCTTAGATAATGAACAGAACAACTTTTATGTGCAGCGGGCTGCACAGCAAACAGAAGTTCGTTCGCAAGAGGCTATTTATAAATACTTACGCAGCAAAAGCTATAAAGATTGATACTAGCGGCTATTGATATTGGCTCTAACGCGGCCAGGTTGCTCATTTCTGAGACATCAGTTTATAAAGACGGAACGGTTGACTTTACCAAGCTGAGCCTGCTGCGCATACCGCTGCGACTGGGCTTTGACGTGTTCGACAAAGGCTATGTGACCGAAGAGAAGAAGAAAAAGCTGATAGAGACATTAAAGGCTTACAAGCTGATGATGAACATATACAATGTGCAGGCGCTGAAAGCGTGTGCCACATCGGCTATGAGGGATGCCACCAATGGCAGGGAGATACTGGACGACATACTGAAAGAAACCGGCCTGAAGGTAGACATCATTACCGGCAGCGAGGAAGCCAACATCATCTATGAAACACATATAGCCGAGAAGCTGAGTGAGAATAAATCGTACTTGTATATAGATGTTGGCGGCGGCAGCACAGAGGTGACGCTGTTCTCCAAGAATCATACTATTTTCAAAGAGTCGTTCAACATAGGTACTATACGTATGCTGCACAACAAGGTGACCGATGAGCAGTGGGAGCATATGAAGTGGTACATCAAAACATATGCCCGCGATCATCAGCCGCTGGAGGCGATAGGGACGGGTGGCAACATCAATAAGATATTCTCGATCTCCAAGCGTAAGGAGGGCAAGCCGCTGACCATAGACCTGCTGAAAGACTATTATAAAGAACTAAGCTATACGCCGCTCGAAGAACGTAAGCACCTGTACCAGTTCAGGGATGACCGCGCAGATGTGATCGTGCCGGCATTGCAGCTATACATCTCCATCATGCGCTGGGCGCAGGCTGATGAGATATATGTGCCTAAGATAGGGCTAGCTGATGGCCTGATCAAAATACTGTATAGCGAAGAACTCGCCCGCAATGCCGACAGCGCGATGAAGTAATACTCCTTACCTAACGTATGTTACCAATGCACCAGCTTGATACTATCTGTGGCGCTATCGCCAACCTTTAAGAAGTAGTTGCCTGCGGGTAAGCGGTCGCCGGGTATAACGGTTGTTGTCTTCGCAGTTTTTCCTTTCCACAATACTTTGCCCCTCACATCGGTAAGTGTGAGGCTGGTGTTCTCTGCTACCTGCTCTATCTGCCAATGGTTCTTGGATGGGTTAGGAAATACTTTTACATTTTGCCTGTATATACTGCCTGTGCCTGCGGTGGCATAGGGCGCTAAAGTAGTATCCTGCTTAATGGCAGTGGTGAGTTTGCACAGCGTCCACAGATCAGGGTTGAGTAGTACGGAGGCTATAGTTGGCGACCAGTTGAAGGTGTATATCTGTGTATCCAGGCTGTTGTATATCTGCATTATAGTATCGGCAGTAGCAGCGTGTAGTTGCAGTTCTAACGCTGTGTTGAAGTGTGTGGGGGTGGCAGTGCATGAGGGCGTTTGAATGAGCTTTACCACTACTACGCTACCCACCTGGTCCCAGGTGATGGTGTACTTAGGATAGCCCTTGCCATATACCCATTGATTAAAGAAGGTATCCAGGCTGAAGCCGTAAGCGGCCTCGGCAATGGTCTGCAGGTTGGCGGTGTTGGCATTGCCGAAGGAATAGGTTTGCTGGTAGGTACGCAATACCTGGAAGAACAAGCTATCTGTGGGCGCGATGTAGCGCAGCATATTGATCACGGCCTGGCCTTTGGCATATACCGTAGCCTGGTTGAAGAGCGTGGTGGCCGAAGAGGTGTCGGTAACAAAGAGCTCGCCGCACGTGGCTGTTAAGGCCTGGTTCAATAAACCCTGGCGATGCGATTTTGCTGCTGCCGCTCCCCAGAAATGGTTGAAGAACAAAGACTCTGAAAAAGTGGCGAAGCCTTCGCTCAGCCACACATCGCCCCAGTCGGCATAAGAAACATGATCACCAAACCATTGATGGCACAGCTCATGGGCTATGATGTATGTATTGGGTACGCCTATGGTTGTCATGGTTTGGTTTTCCATGCCGCCGGGCAGGTTGGTATAGCATACGCCATATTTCTCCTGCCAGAACGGATACCTGCCAAACAGCGTAGAGAAGTAGTCGACTATCTGGCCAATGCTGTCGAAGTTGGCCTTGTATGCAGGATTGAAGGTGGTGGTGTCCATAAAGAAATTCTGTATGAGCATAGAGTCTGTGCTGCCCGGGAAATGCAGGTAAGACTTGTATTCGGCATAGCGGGCCACAGCTATAGATACGAGGTAGTATGCGATAGGATAGTGCGTTTGCCAGTGAAAAGTAGAATAGCCGGGGCTAGATGATGTGTCTACACTTACCAGTACTCCATTACTGCCATCCATCACGCCGCGGGGAACGGTTACGAGCATATCCATAGAGTCTATCTTGTCGTTTACAGATTGCTTGCAGGGCCACCAGTTGAGGGCTACCCACGGGTCGCTGATGGTGTAAAGCATATGTGTGCCATGTGCTGTAGTATCGTGGGTAACGCCATTAAAGAAGCCGCTGCCCGATGGTGGTGTGCCATGATACCAGATGCGTGCCGTAAAGAGCGAACCGGCAGCTAACGCCGCAGGCAGGACAATGGTGCGTATATGGCCTGATGAAACAGTTACAGGAAGTACAGCCCCATTTATCTCGGCAGAATCAATGTGCATGGTGGTATCCAACTCAAAGACGTAAGTGGCCATACTTGCTGCCAGTACCTGTGCTGTGGTAGATACATCGCCTATGATGTAGGTGGATGTATCGGTGAGGTGGAGATTCAGCTTCAGGTATTTAATATCATAGTTCTCTTCCCCAGGGTCAGATAGTGTGGTGCGGGCGGCTTTGTGCTTGCCGGGCAGTGGAAATGCGGCGTATGAATTTACTGCGAGCAGTAGCGTAATGAAGGATAAAAATAATTTGAATTTCATAAAATAGCGTATCTTGTAAATAGTGTTTAGAACGATAATCATTAGAATAGTATATCCATTGATAAAATTAAACAATATTATTAACAAGTAAACTATTTCTGTATGGCCAGCAAGTATACACTCTTTTTTATCGCAATTCTTTTTGCCGCAGTGCAGGTAACAGCGCAGCCGGTAAGCTTTTTGCCGAAAGGTATAGGCGGTGGCGGAGCGTTATTCTTCCCGAGAATAAACCCGGCAAATGATAATGAATATTATGTAGCCTGCGATATGAGCGAGATGTTTCATTCCACGAATTATGGCGATAGTTATTCGCAGTTGCCATTTTCGGGGTTGCAGACATTGAATGTCTCTACGTATGAATTCACGAATGCGCCGTTCACGGCGTACAGCAATTTTAATGATGGTAATAACGGCTATCCTGTAAAGACAACGGATGGCGGTGTGACGTGGACCATGCTTACGGGCTATGATGCCAGCCAGGGTGAGGTGTATGCGATGAAGGCTAATTATAACAACCCCAACCAGGTATTGCTGGATTATTATGGCGAGATCACATTCTCCAACGATGGTGGCAGTACTTTTTCTACGGTTGCTACAGCAACGAGCTCGGGTGTGGGGCTTATTATGGGAGGTGTATTTATTACGGGTGATAGTATTTACATAGGGACCAACCAGGGTATTTATTATTCGACCAATGCGGGCGCTTCTTTTTCGCTGATGACCACAACAGGCATGGCTTCGGGAGAAGTAGTGTGGCAATTTGCAGGCGCAAAAGCAGGCAGTACACTGCGCTTTTGCTGCATAGCCGGCCTGAGTGCCAATGTATATAACGGGCTGATGCCTTATGACTACAGCGGGGTGGTGGCCAATGTATATACTATGGATAATGCCGGTGGCACATGGGTGAATAAAACAGGCACTATTAATACCTCCAGCGATTACGTGATGTATGTGGGCATGGCAGAGAATGATGTGAACACGATCTATCTTGGCGGTAGCGATGGTGCGCTGGATGCCCCGCTGGTGTATAAAACAACTGATGCGGCAGCCACATGGAATAAAGTATTTAAAACGACAACCAACCAAAACATAACTACCGGCTGGGAAGGATCTGGCGGTGATAAGCAGTGGAGCTGGGGCGAAGCGGCATTCGGTATGTCGGTAGCGCCGAATAATTCAAGCAAGGCCATGTTTGGCAGCTTCAGCGATGTGCACCTAACGAGCGATGGCGGCACTACATGGAAGCAGGCATATGTAAAAAACGCAGACGACCATGCCGCGAACGCATCTACGCCAACTGCTCAAAGCTATCACTCGATAGGATTAGAGAATACATCGTGCTGGCAGGTGTTCTGGCACAGCGCCAATACAATGGTCACCGGGTTCAGCGATATAGGCGGTATACGAAGTGTAGACAGCGGAAACTCCTGGAGCTATACCTGTAGCGGCATGAGCGTGAATTCGGTGTACAGGATCGCTGCAACACCGGGCGGCACTATGTTTGCAGGCACAGCAGGCATACATGATATGTACCAAAGCACCCGCCTGAAAGACGCGCAGCTGGATGCCAGCGATGCCAGCGGCAAGATCATGTATTCGGTAAATGGCGGCGCCAACTGGTCATTAGTTCATTCCTTCGGGCACCCTGTATTTTGGTTGGCAATAGATCCTAACGACAGTAATACGATGTATGCCAGCGTTATCAATCATGCAGGCTCCGGTGCGGCAGGAGGCATATGGATGACTTCCAACCTGAACGCGCTGGGTACCAGTACCTGGACTATTTTGCCCACACCCACCGGCACTGAAGGGCATCCGGCGAGCATCATTGTACTCAACGATGGCAAGGTCTTATGTACATTTTCCGGCAGAATATCTTCAGGCTCCACATTTACGCCCAGCTCGGGTGTATTTCTTTATGATCCGGGTACTACTTCCTGGACCGATGTGAGCGATCCCGCCATGAAGTACTGGACAAAAGATGTAGTGCTCGATCCTACTGATGCCACACAGAATACGTGGTATGCCTGCGTATTCACTAACTGGGGATCGACCTCTTCCAACCAAGGCGGCCTGTATAAAACGAGCAACAGGGGCACATCCTGGACGAAACTCACCGGAACTACCTTCGCACGTGTAACCTCCATTACCTTCAACCCGTTAAACACAACGCAGGCATACCTGACCACAGAAACGCAGGGATTGTGGGTGAGCAATAATATGACCGCTGCAACGCCTACCTGGTCTTTGGTTACTGCTTATCCATTCCGCCAGCCAGAGCGTGTATACTTCAACCCGTTCAACCAAAGTGAGATGTGGGTGAGCAGCTTTGGCAATGGCATGAAGATAGGCAGCTCGTCTACTTCTACAGGTATGCCTGTGTTTGCCAATACATCAGCAGGGTTGTACGTATACCCTAACCCGGTGAAGAACACACTGAATATTGTGTTACAGGCGCAAAAGCAGCAGGTGGTGTCGGTTTATAATATTACAGGCCAGGCAGTAGCGAGGATTATACCCGGTAGCAAAACAGAACTGGAAGTGAATACAGATAGCTGGAAACCCGGTATATACTTTGTGGAGTATGGTGGCGAGTCGGTGAAATTCATTAAAGAATAACGATTGTTTAGGTTCTGTTTTTGATCATGTATATTTGAGGGTGTCTTCCGGAGTCATTCGTGTGTATAAAATGTGTAACAAAATGAAAAAGTACTTTTACTTTCTTTCGCTTATTGTAATGATGTTTTGCAGCCTCACCTGCGGGGCGCAAAAACTGACAGTGGCTGTGGCTGCGAATATGCAGTATGTGGTGGAGGAACTTTTGCCGATATTTAAAACAGAAACGGGTATAGATGTCGATCTTGTAGTAGGCTCATCAGGCAAGCTGGCTACGCAGATAACAGAGGGGGCGCCATTTGATGTCTTTATATCGGCAGATATGAAGTACCCGAATGAGCTGTTTCATAAGGGGCTTGCTACTGAGCCTGCTAAGGAATATGCACAGGGGAAACTGGTTTTGTGGACCAATACGCATGGCATACAACCAACAGCCGACCTGAAAATATTGTTGCAAAGTTCCATAGTAAAGATAGCTGTAGCCAACCCGAAAACAGCCCCATATGGCGAAGCTGCGGAACAGGCTATGAAATATTATAAGGTGTATACACAGGTAAAGGACAAGCTTGTATATGGGGAAAGCATAGGACAAACGCAGCAATTCATAGACACAAAGGCAGCAGATATAGGGTTTATAGCCAAATCGCAGGTGCTGACGGATGAGATGATGGGTAAGGGCTTCTGGATAGAAATAGACAAAAAGGCATACGCGCCACTAATGCAGGGCGCTACGATATTAAAGCATGGAAAAACGACCAACGCATATGGCGCCAAGCATTTTTTTGAATTTCTTTATACTACGGAAGCCAAAACTGTTTTTAAGAAGTATGGATATATAGTTAGTGCGAAATGACCGACTATCAACCTTTCCTGATCACCTTTAGGCTGGCGCTTATTACTACGGCTATACTGTTTATTGTTGCCATACCACTGGCCTATTGGCTGGCGCACAGCAAGAGCAAATTCAAATCAGTAATAGAAACGTTGGTGAGTATGCCACTGGTATTACCGCCATCGGTGCTGGGCTTTTATTTTCTTATCGCATTCGGGCCATCGCACGGGCTGGGGCAGTTCATAGAGCATTACTTCAACACACGGCTGGTGTTCTCTTTTGGCGGGCTGGTGGTGGCATCTGTAATATATAGCCTGCCCTTTATGGTGCATCCTATACAGGCAGGGCTGGCGGGGCTTTCGCCGAATTTGAAGGAGGCTTCTTTTTCTTTGGGCAAGAGTAAAATGAACACACTGTTTAAAGTATTGTTGCCCTGCATCAAGCCATCATTGCTTACCGGGCTGGTGCTTACCTTCGCGCATACAGTAGGCGAATTTGGTGTGGTACTGATGATCGGCGGCAACATACCCGGCCAGACACGGGTCGCCTCCATTGCCATCTACGACGAGGTGGAAGCGATGAACTACCACAGCGCAAATGTGTATGCGGGCATATTGTTTGCCGTTACTTTTATCATTCTACTTACGGTGTATTTTGTTAATCACCGCTACGCTATCACTAAAAATCTATGATCTCCTTCGGCATAAGCAAAGTGTTGCACACCGCACAGGGCAAAGCCTTACTGGATGTGATGTGTGATATAGAACCCGGTGAGTTGGTTGGGATATATGGGGCATCGGGCGCAGGAAAGACAACGATACTGAGGATACTCGCAGGGCTGCTTCTTCCGGATAAAGGGCATATAAGTGTGGGCGGCAATATGTGGTTGGACACTACTGCTGGTAAGAATCTTGCACCACAGAAAAGAAGTGTGGGCTTTGTGTTCCAGGATTATGCGTTGTTTCCTAACATGACAGTAAAGGGCAACCTTGCGTATGCGCTGCAAAAAGGGCAGCCCCCGGCGATAATAGACGAGTTGATGGAGTTAATGGAATTGCAGCAACTAAGCGGGAGATACCCGGAAACGTTATCGGGCGGGCAGAAGCAGCGTGTGGCGCTGGCGCGTGCATTGGTGCGGCAGCCGAAATTGCTGCTGCTGGACGAGCCGTTATCGGCATTGGACAACGAGCTGCGCTACCGGCTGCAAGGCCATATTTTGCAGGCACACAAACGCTATGGGCTGACCACCATATTAGTGAGCCACGATGTGCCGGAACTGTTCAGGATGGCAGGCAGGATATTGGTGCTGGAGCAGGGTAAGATAGTGAAGCAGGGTACGCCGCTGGAAGTATTCTTTAATGAGCAGGCGGGTGGAGCGTTTCAACTGGTGGGTGATGTGGTAGACGTAAACATGGAAACACGGGTAATAACTGTGCTGGTGTATAATAATGTTGTAAAGGTGCAGGTAACTGCGGCAGAAGCGATCCAATATAAACAGGGAGATAGGGTGCTGGTGTCTTCGGATACATTCTCGCCGGTGATCAGGAAGATCGTTGTTTCTTAGGCGTTGCGTGTTCTGCGCGAGATGCCGATTGCAAATCGGCAGTAAGGTTAGTACCTGATGCCCGCTTCGCGGAACATCAGGTACAACGTCCCTTTATACTTCAAGACCCCAGCTGATAGCCGGGGTCTTGAAGTAGTTCTTTTGTCAGAGAGATTATTTCCCGTAAACATAGTAGAAAGTCAAACGCCAAACAGCGTCAGTGCCCTTGTTGCCGCTTACGAGGTTGCTATAGGCATCGTTGGCCGCATTCTGGCTCAGTGCAGAGTTGTAGGTATTCAGCCAAAGGTTGGGCATGAAGTGTACATTCTTTACCGGTGTGTAGTCGAAGCCAAGTGTGACGAACTGTTGCTTTGTAGTAGGATCGTATGCAGGGGTTAAAGCAGTGTAGCTGCTGGTATTGTGTTCGTTTACGATATTGCTCAGGTTGCCGCTGGGGTCGAAGTTGTCGTAGCGTGCAAAGAAGCCGAGGCGTGCATTGCCTGCCTTGTCTGAAAGGATGCGGCCACGTACAAATACTGTAGCAGCCATTGCCTGCGTAGTGCGGTAGTAGGTATTACCATCATGGCCGAGAACTCTTACATCATTCATCAGTGTGTTGCGGAAGCCTTCAAAACCTACCGTGAACTTCTTGGTGGTGTATGCGGCAAACAGCTTGGTCATATTGCGGTCGTGGTACAGCGGGCCGTTGTGGCCTGGTACATACACGCCCCAGTTGAGGCGCTCATAGTCCTGGTAAAGGTCTATGAGCAATTTTTTGTTGAGGAACTTAGCATATACATCGCCGTAGAACCATTTGTAGTTATCATTTTCCGGCTTTGCGCCCTGGCCGTTGCCTGCCATCAGGTCGTAGCCATAGTTGCCCTTCTTATCGAACCAGCCTTGCAGCGACAAGCCCATATCGTAGCATGGTGTGCCATAAATATCAGAGATCGTACGCTCAACAGAACGGTAACCCCATACTTCTTCCGGTGTCTGGTCATTTCGGCCATTGATGCCATAGGCCGGCGTGTTTTGCTGGCCTATAACGAGGTCGGTACCACGCCACAGGTTCTTCCAGCGCAGGTTGGCGAGCTTTACAAACGGGGAGAGTTTATTGTTCTGCAAAAGGTCGCCTTGGTTTGGCGAGCCGAGTATGCCGGTGCCATAATCGTTTTCTGCGGAGAGCAGGAACTGTGCCGAGAAGTGCTTGCTGATCTCATAGTCATAACCAAGGTAGATGCGGCGGAACTGGAAGAGGGAGGTGCTGGCAGGCATACCGGAGTATTGGTTGAGGCCCCGGTTCGCTACATCTGCGTTGCCTTTGTAAGCGAAATCGCCAAAAGTGCAGCCCCAAAGTTTGCCGTGTGGTACGAATTCGGCCACGGTGTCTGGTACAGTATCAGAGGCCCTGGCATTGCCTTCGGCCATTGTTTGCGCGTTTACAGTAACGCCGGTAAACAGCGCTAATGCGCATAATGCGCCGATCTTGAATGATCTTTTCATTTTGTAGTTGTGTATCATATTGAGTGTGTTTGTGTTGGATGCTAAAATACAAAAAATGGTCAGGCTGCAAAATATGGGGTTATCCACAGCTGTGAAAAGAATAAGGTTTACTTTTAGGGCAGGTAATGATTATGGCAATGAAGATCAATATACTGGCTTTTGGTATTGCAAAGGAGATAGTGGGCAGCCCGCTCACTACCGCCGAGCTGGCTGATGGACTGCGAGTGCAACAGCTGAAAAATGACCTGGAGGAGCAGTACCCTAAGCTAAAGCAATTGACCTCATTTATGATAGCGGTGAACGGGGTTTATGCCACCCCCGATGCAGTGATAAAGCCAGGCGATGAAGTGGCGTTGATACCACCTGTAAGCGGAGGATGAAAAAAATAAAAAAGTAAAAGGTAGATAGTAGATGGTAGATAGTGTTTTTATTCATGAGTGAACTAGCGATAACATACGAACCAATAGGTGTGCAACAGTGTATAGATGCAGTAATGTCAACGCAGAGCGGGGGTATTGATGTGTTCATTGGTACGGTGCGGGATGCTACTAAGGGTAAGAAAGTATTGCGGCTGGAGTTTGAGGCGTATGAAGCTATGGCGTTGAGTGAGCTACAAAAAATAGCAGCAGATGTACGGACGAAATGGCCGGTGCATAAAATTGTTATCCATCACCGAACCGGTGTGCTTTATGCGGGCGAAGTAGCTGTGGTGATTGCGGTATCTGCGGCGCACAGAGATGCAGCATTTGATGCGTGCAGGTATGCTATTGATAGGCTGAAACAGACTGTTCCTATTTGGAAGAAGGAGGTGTTTGAGGATGGCGAGGTGTGGGTGGCTGCGCACCCGTGACGAGGCAACCCCGACCCTAAAGGGGGTGCGTGAACTTATTTTGTATTGTGTGTGGGCAGAGCAAGGCCTGACCCTACAGCGAATGGGATTGGTTGGGTTTGGTGATCTGCGCGAGGTGGGCGGGGCAAGCCCAGCCCCTACGGCGAGGAATTATCTTGTGCGTTTTTTTAATTACTTTCTGTTTAAAATTTTTCTCGCCTGTTCGGCATCTTCGGGGGTATTGGCATTCATCAGTTTTGAAGGATCGGGTGGGGTGATGATGGTGATGTTGTGTTCGTTTCTTATCAATGCTTTGCGGGGGCAGGAGAAGCCATCTGCTTTGTGAGCGAGCAGCATGCCGTAAGCTGATGGCTCCCATATGGTGATTAGTGGCTCAGGCAGGCCATCGAAGGGGCTTTTGAAAGTGGTAGCTGCTGTCGTTGTGTTGCGGTGTTGTATGAGGTATTGCAGGGTGTCTGTGTCTATGAGGGGCAGGTCGCAGGCTATAACCAGCCACGCCACATGGGGTATGGCTTTGAAGGCTGATAGAATGGCTATGAGTGGGCCTGCGCCTTCGTACGAGTCGGTGATGGTGTTGTAACCGTTGGCTACATTATTTTGCTGTTCTGCTTTGCAGGATATGTATACTTTGTCGCACAGGGGGGCAAGCATATCAGCCATGTAGTAGCGCTGCTCCTTCTCATGCCACTGTATGGCGCTCTTATCGTAACCCATGCGGGTACTCTTGCCACCGGCAAGCACCAGTCCGTAGAGTGGGGGTGTATTATTGGCGGATGAAATCACTCTTGCCTCCTGTTTTAGACATCAGTTTGGTTTCTTTGATCACGATATCGTGGCTCAGGGCCTTGCACATATCATATACAGTAAGGGCGGCTACCGTAGCGCCTACAAGGGCTTCCAGCTCTATGCCTGTTTTGGCGGTGATGCTGGCCGTGCAGTCTATGATCACTTCATTATCGTCATTGATGTGAATATCTACCTGGCAGTTATCTAATGATAATGGATGGCACAATGGGATGAGGTCACTTGTTTTCTTTGCGCCCATGATGCCGGCCAGGATGGCGGTCTGGAACACGGAGCCTTTTTTGCTTTTGATATCGCCATCTGTAAAATGTGCGATCACTTCGAGTGGCATGTGTATGATGCTGCGCGCCGTGGCTACCCTTAGTGTGGGCTGCTTGGCTCCTACGTCTACCATTGCAGGCAGGCCTTTTTCGTTGATGTGGGTGAGGTTGTTCATTAGTTTAGGCTATTGGTTTAAAAGGCCAGATGCGGTATGCCTCGCCCTTTTTGAACTGATCTTTTTCAAGTGGTAATTCGATAAACGCGTTACTATCGAGCAGGTTAGTAAAGTCGCCGGAGCCGTTGCCTTCTATAGGTGTGGCAGATAGCTGGCCGTGCTCATTTACGGTCACATATACCTGCGCGAAGTATTGTAAGGGTACAGCAAAGTTAATGTCTTTATCGAGTATGGCGTACTTGGGTGATGATGGTACAGACAATGATGCCTGCAGCCATGGAATAAAATAACGGTGCAGGCACATAAACACCGAAACAGGATTGCCGGGGAAGGCGAAAACCAATGTTCCATTACTATGCTTGCCGAACCAAAATGGCTTGCCGGGCCGCTGTTGTACTTTATGAAACAGGGTAGCTACGTTCAGTTCTTTTAGCCCTTGCGGCACATAGTCATACTTGCCCATAGATACGCCGCCACTAAGGAGTATAACATCATATGAGGTCAGGCACATGGCTATTTGCTCGCGGGTAATAATTGGGTCGTCGGGTATATGCAGCATATCGGCTGTTATGTGGTATGGCAGTAATGCCGCTGCTATGGTGTGGTTGTTGGACCGCCGAATTTGAAATGGTGTGGGTTGCTCCTGCACATCCACCAGTTCATTGCCGGTAGTGATAATAACAACGCGTGGGGGCTTCTTTACAGTGAGTGTACCCTTACCTGCTGATGCTGCAATGCTGATGAGCGCGGGGGTAATGAGCGTGTTGCGAGTGGCTACTACATCGCCTTGCAGCTTGTCTTTACCACGGGGGTGAATATTTTGGCCTTTTTTTACTTCTGCAATGTTGATGGTGGCAATGCCATTAATTATGGTGATGTCTTCGTAGCGGATAACGGTGTCGGTGGTTTCGGGCAGCGGGCCGCCAGTCATTATTTCTACGCAGTCTGTGGGGGATGCAATATCTATTGGTGTAGCCCCCGCTGCGAGTGTGGCTATAATAGTGAATGTGCGGGTGCCGGCCTCGTATGCAGCGTAACTGATGGCAATACCATCAACGGTGGGGCGGTGCCATGGGGGCAGGTCGCGGTCGGTAATGATGTCTTCAGCGAGGGTGTAGCCAGTAGCTGAGGACAAAGGCACTTGCTGTGTGCCATACTCTGCTACCTGCTGCATGATGATGTGTTCGGCCTCGTTTACGGTGATCATTGGGTTGTTTGTTGCTCAAATTTAGGGTAATTAATTGTTGTATTTCCTGTGTATGGGATTTTAAACGCAATCCTCCTACGCCACCGATTACTTTATCGGGGCTTCGGCGGACGAGGAGTACGCAAAGAGAAGGCGCAAAGGGCGATAGGCTTATTTTTTCCCACTGCAGCAAAGTCGGCACGAAGCAATAGAGATTTACTACTATATTTGACTTCTATCATTATGGCTGTTCTGCAATTGGATACTACTGTTATTATTATAGGCGCCGGGCCTGCGGGTGCAGGCACGTCTTTCTTTTTGACGAAGTATGGTATTCCGCATATCGTTATTGACAAAGAAACCTTTCCGCGCGATAAGGTATGTGGCGATGCGTGCAGTGGCAAAACAGCCCTGGTCATTAACCGTGCGAACCCGGAGTGGCTGGCAGAAATACTGGGCGATGCGCAAAGCTTCCTGCCCTCATGGGGTATTACCTTTGTAGCGCCCGATGGCAAGGCGCTGGATATTCCCTTTACACTACAACGAACGCCGGAGACACCGGCGCCGGGCTTTACTGTGCCACGCATTGCGCTGGATGATTTTTTGTTCAGGAAGATGACCTCGCCGCTGTGTACTATTTTTGAAGGTGCAACTGTTGGCTCAATAGAGCGTACGGGGGATTTAGTGAAGGTGGGCATGACCCATAACGGCACAGCCTACGAAATTACCGCGCCAATGCTCATAGGCGCAGATGGCGATAAGGGCATTGTGCGTAAGAAATTCTCAGGGCTTGATACTATACCCAAGACCTATGCTGTTGGGCTACGGGCGTATTATGAAGGCTTAACGGGATTAAGTAAAGACAACTTTATAGAGTTGCATTTTTTGCCGGAGCTGCTGCCGGGCTACTTGTGGATATTCCCTCTGCCCGGTGGTAAAGCTAATGTGGGCGTGGGCATACTGTCGGAGGTGGTGCGCAAGAAGAAGATCAATTTGCGGGAGCAGATGCTTCATGCTATAAAGACCAATCCGCAGATAGCGCCGCGGTTTGCCCATGCAAAGCTACAGGACAAAATACAGGGTTGGGGACTGCCGCTGGCTATGGAACGGCAGCCACTGTCGGGCGATAACTTTATGCTCACCGGCGATGCTGCCTGCCTTGTAGACCCCTTTAGTGGCGAGGGTATAGGCAATGCGCTATATAGCGGTATGCTGGCGGCTATGGCTATGCAGCAGGCCGTGGAGCAAAAGAACTATTCGGCGGCGTTCCTTAAAACAGCCTATGACGATGTGCTGTATAAGCGCCTGGGCGATGAGCTGCGCATTAGCGCGGCATTGCATAAGCTGTGCCGGTACCAGTGGCTATTCAATTTTGTGGTGAACAAGGCGATCAAAAGCCCCTCGCTTCGGAATACCATCAGCGCCATGTTCACGAATATGGACCTGCGCGACCAGTTGCGGAAGCCATCGTTTTATTTAAAGATATTGTTTAACAGGTAGGTGTATTTTCTATGTTGTGCAGGTTAGACCCGAAGGGACATAATCCGTGTTTCCTGTTTTTCTGCAAACAGGCAGCCCCTATGGGGCATTTCAGCTATTTAATAAGGCTTACTTGCTTACCTTTGCGGTACAGAAGCCATATATGACCAACTACAGCAACATGCGGGCTATGCGCGCACTGATCAAGGCCAGCCTGCAAGCCATCCTCAAAAGCCCGTCTGCTATTATATTCACTATAGCCTTTCCGCTTATTTTTATTCTTGTTTTCGGATTTTTGGGTGAGGGTAGCGGATTCAGTATAAAGGTAGCGGCTGCACCGGGTAGTGATACTACCAGCCAACTGTATGCTGTACTGCACCAGGTACCGGTGTTGAAGTGGGTGAATAAGGATACAGCAGGCATCAATAAAATGCTGAAGGAAGGCGACCTTGCGGCTACCATAGACATACGGGAACAGGCACCGGGTGTAAAGCCGAAATACAAAATAGCACTACTTACGGCGTCCTCGCAAAGAGACAAAGTACCGCAGCTACAGGGCATATTGAAATCAATGGTGCAAAGCCAGGACCCGGATATACAGAAGCGTGAGGCTGAGATCGCTGAGATCAATTCGCAAGAATACCATGTGCGGGCTTACAAAACGATAGACTTCATATTACCGGGACAGCTCAGTTTTTCTTTACTGGCATCAGGTGTGTTTGGTACTGCGTTTGTATTCTTTAATCTGCGGCAAACGTTGGTGCTGAAAAGGTTCTTTGCCACCCCTGTGCGGAAGGGCGTGATCGTGATGAGCGAAGGTATTGCGCGTATGTTGTTCCAACTGATAGGCGCTGTTATTATCATTTCTATCGGCAAGCTGGCGTTTGGTTATACGCTTTTCAATGGCTGGGTTACATTTGTGGAAATGCTTGCTGTGTGCGCATTAGCCCTGCTTATCTTTATGGGCTTCGGCTTTATTATCAGTGGCATTGCCAAGAGCGAGTCTGCCATACCTCCGTTCTCAAATCTTATTACACTGCCGCAGTTTTTATTGGCGGGCACCTTTTTTTCTATTGATAATTTCCCGGCCTGGCTGCGGCCTTTTTGTAACGCGCTGCCGCTTACTTATCTTAATGACGCGCTGCGCAAAATAGCTTTTGACGGGGCCAGCATATGGGAGGTAAGGGTAGATGTGCTGGTGCTGCTGGTGTGGGGCGTGGTGATCTATGCTATTGCCGGCAGAACCTTTAAATGGGAATAGTTTTCAGTCATTCAACTTCAGCATTTGTCACAACTCATTATATACACAGATGGCGCTGCGCGCGGCAATCCAGGCAATGGCGGGTATGGCGCGGTATTGCATTGGGGTACTACTATAAAGGAAATATCACAGGGCTACAGGCATACCACTAACAACCGTATGGAACTGATGGCCGTGATAGCAGCGATAAATATATTGACGCGCGATGGAGTGGATATTACTGTGTATACCGACTCGGCTTATGTGGTGAATACGGTGGAGAAAGGATGGCTCTTCAACTGGGCAAAGACAGGGTATAAAGGCAAGAAGAATGCCGACCTGTGGGCCGCGTACCTGGCGCTGCATAAGAAGCACAAAGTAAAGTTTGTATGGGTAAAAGGCCATGCCGATAATAAATGGAACAACCGATGCGATCAGCTGGCTACTGCTGCTGCTGATAGCGGCAACCTGCTGGAAGATGTGGGGTATAAGCCGGGGGAATAAACGGAATTCTACAACTGGGTCGCTAAACACATACTGTGTTAACCCTCCAGGTGCACGGAGAATACGATCATGCGGGTATAGAGGTTCTGTATCGCGTTATTGAGCGGCAGGTGCTTGTCGCCGGAGAAGAGCTGGTTGGTGAGGCCCTGGCTTAGTTTTATCTCGGGAGAGCAAATGAAGCTGGGGTTGAAGAATTCAAAACCAAAGCCTACCTCGTAGCCAAAATCCACAGGACTAACTTTAAGAAATTCATCGGTGCGGTGCGAGCGTGCATTGGCGGCAAGGTCGTAATCGAATTTTGCACCTGTGAGGCCATAGAAGCGGAAGTTCTTAATGCGGTCGCTTTTGAATTTCAACTGCACGGGCAAATGGAGGTAAATAGACTCAATGGTCTTATTGAGCGTACTATCGCCGGGAATGTTGTATTCGTATTCGATGTTCTTTTCGGCAAATGCAAGTGATGGCACAAAACGGAGATCAATGAAATTAGTGAGTTTGAGATTGCCGATGAGGCCGAGGTTGAAGCCCGGCTGCCAGTGTGGTTGTATACGCTTAAAGGTGTCTGTGTTGGCAAAAGCCTGCGTATATTGTATCTGGTACACAGAGTAATTGATACCGAAGGTGATGCCGAAATAATAAGGTTTGTCGTCGTGCTCGGACATATTGAGCATGGTGCGCTGCGCCAAAACCGGAAATGCAGATAATAAGAGGAAAAAGATCAAAAAATAACTGCGGCGCATGTATCTGTTATCTGGTGGAATTATTTTGTTGCACTTACAACGCAAAAAGCAAAGATAAAGTATATCGATGGTATGCCGTAAAAGGGTATTTATATTAAATTAAATTATTTTCACAAAATAATTGCAATTGATTAACAAATTATCACTAAATTTGTCATTGTAATCACGATTTTATATCATCACTATATAAAAAACATTCCCCTAACACCGTGAGAACTATTAAACCCCTTGTAAACAAGGGGTTTTTTTATGTCCCCTGTGTGCCTTTTCAGATGCTACAAAGTACATTTTGTGGAACGAAAGTTGCTGTATAATTTTCGCTGATTGGTGTTGAAAAAAAGTCTGAAAGTGTATTTCGTTTTGAAAGGTGATAAAAATTATAAAAGATAAAACGCCATCTTTTAGCAAACATTTAATATTTTAGCCGTTTAAAAGGGATAGTCTATGAAATTTATACGGAGCATCATGCTCACCGTTTTGGTCATTTTGTCGGTATGTTCAGTTGTGCTGTACACGGCATGTAATAAGAATAAGTGTGATAGTGTAACGTGCCTCAACCGTGGTGCCTGCGATGGCGGCTACTGTTTTTGTCTCACCGGCTTTGAAGGCCCGCGCTGCGCAACTTATAGCAGGGATAAATTCCTGTATACCTTCAGTGGCGGCGACAGTTGCGGCCGTTACCCGTACGACCAGTACCAGGTAAAGTTCTTGGCCACACTTGGCGATACAGCGGAAATGACCATGTTCAATATACTGAACAACTCGCTGGACAGCGCTATTTGTACCATACAGTCTACTGATTCTTTTTCCTTCATAGGCAGCAACAACAGCACCACTTATAGTGGCTGGGGCAAGATCAGCAACGACAGTTTGTGGATGACGTACCATGTGATACACGATACTAGTTCGTATGATTGTAAGTACTTTGCGCTGAAACTTACGAGGCCATAGGGGAAATTCCAGATCTTAAATTCAAAATTCCAGGTTTCAGGAAGCCGCACTTTTAGTGCGGTTTTTTTTTGCAATCTGTTAGAAGTACGTATTGTATGGACGAGTGTGCCCCAGCCCCTGACCCCCTTCGTTAAAGCTATGGCGGTTGAAAAAGGGGAGCCACTCTGTTTCCACTTGTGTAAGTTGATCTGTCTTTAACCGGGAGTTGATATTCTCCTGTACAGTAGAGAAAAGATACCCTTTCTATATAATTAAATAGATAATTTCTTGGCTGATATTTGTAAATGTTGTAACTTTTCGGCATTAATATTGCGGTAACGTATGCGTGGCTGTTTTGGCTAAGTTTGTGTTATGCGCCAGTACCCCGAAAGTAAAATATATTTAAGCATATTTTAAAAATCAGAACAATGAAAAAATTGTACAATTCCTGTAAACTTCTATTAGCGCTCGTTGCGCTTGGATTGAGCATGAACACCAATGCCCAGACCACTACTTTTTCTACAACCGGTAGCAGTAACTATACAGTGCCAGCCGGTGTATCCAGTGTGCTGGTTAATGTGCAAGGCGCCAAGGGCGGGCTTAACAGCGATGAAGGAGATTTTGATGACAGCGCAGGCAATGGCGCCTGTGTGCAGGCATATTTAGCAGTATCGGCAGGACAGGTGCTTACCGTATGGGTAGGCGGCCATGGCGGCTTGGGTACTGCCACTACAGGCGGCGCCCCGGGCAGTTCTGCTCCCGGTTTTACGGGCGGCAATGGCGCTAACTTCACCGGTGATGGTGGCATCAGCGGCGGCGGTGGCGGCGGTGCTTCCCTGATCATGATAGGCGGCGTACCGGCAGTGATAGCCGGCGGCGGCGGCGGCGCAGCTGCACTAGCTGGTGGGAATTCAGAAAGAGGCGGCAATGGCGGAGGCTCGGGCGTTGGAGAAACAGGAGGTGAAACGGCCCCAAGCTCTGCAAGCGCAGTAGGTGGCGGCGGCGGCGGTAGCATCACTATTGGTGCTGGCGGCCTAGGAGGTACAACAACTATCCCTGGAGCTTCTTCCGGTTCAAATGGAAGTAATGCTCCAAGTGGTATTGGCGGCGATGGGGGTGCTAACAGCACAGGCGGCGGCGGTGGTGGTGGATATGCAGGCGGCGGTGGCGGCTCGTTTTCGGGTGGCGGCGGCGGCGGCGATTATGTGAACAATGCTGTCGTATATTTTGGCACTGTACCTTCTGATACCCGGGGCTGTAACCTTGCCGCGAATGGCTCAGTGACCATAACAGTGAGTTGTACTGTGAACCCTATAACAGGCGTAGACAGTGTATGTACAGGGTCTACGACATTGCTACACGATGTGTCAGCGGGTGGCTTATGGAGCACTACCGACCCTACCATAGCTACTGTAAATTCTACTTCCGGTCTAGTGACGGGAACTGCATTAGGCACTAGCGGCGGTTCTACACTCATCACCTACACATTAGGCACGGCCTGCCTTACTACTTACCTGGTAACTGTAAATCCATTACCTCCTGCATTTGCCAGTCCTTCATTTGTATGTGTAGGCTCGACGCTTAGTTCCTTATCTGAATCAGTGACCGGCAAATGGAGCATATCTGATACATCCCGCGCGAAAATTGATTCTGTGAGCGGCGTGGTAACTGGCGACAGCTCGGGATCGGCAACCATATTCTTTACATCAGCAGCAGGTGCCTGTACCAACAGCGGGCTGCTCATCATCAACCCTGTGCCTGACTCCATCCGCGGGATAGACTCTGTGTGCCAGCTTGGCTCGCAGGTACTTACGGATGTAACAACCGGAGTGGGCCTTACCTGGACGGCTACGCCAACAGGTATAGTCAGCCTTACTGCTGCCGGTGCTACTGTGACCGTAACGGGCACTACTGCCGGCACGACAACCATCAGTTACAGCTACCCCAGCGGTTGCGCGGCTGCTGTAGTCTTTACAGTAGATCCATTGCCGTCTGTGATCGGCGGCCCTGCGGCTATATGTGTGAACGATACCGTGGAAGCTGAAACGAATACTATAACAGGGGGGACATGGAGCCTTACCCCGGTGACCTTAGCAAGCATCAACCCATTGACAGGTGTGATCAGGCCGGCGGGTGGCACAGGTACGGTTACGGTTACCTACACCACAAAATCGGGCTGTACCAAAACGAAATTGGTAACCTTAGAGGCTGTACCTAACCCGATAGGAGGGCCAACCCAGGTGTGCGAACACTCTTCGATATCATTGACCGAGTCATCGGGTGGTGGCAGTTGGAGCAGTGTATTCACAGCCATAGGCTCTGTTACCTCTGGCGGCTCAGTAACCGGTGTTGCTATAGCAGGAGGTGTGGATACTATAAAATACATCATAACCGGTACCGGCTGTTTTGCGGAGAAGATAGTTACTGTAAATCCACGCCCTACAGTGATCACAGGACAAACGATCTATTGTGTAGGTACTCTCGGATCTCTTCTCTCAGGCCCAGGTGGCGGTACGTGGAGCAATATTAACGTTTCAACAGTAACAGGCTCTGTAGACCCCGGCACAGGTGCATTTAATCCATATGGCCCGGGTGCCGGATTGGACACTATAATTTATACCTTGCCGGTAACCGGTTGTTTCAGGGAGCAGATAGTAACCGTAAATCCTGTGCCTGTTATTAGCGGGACAACACAGGTATGTATTGGTTCTTCGGTAAATATAACGTCTAGTATAGCGGGTGGTAGCTGGAGCGCAAATAATGGTGATGTGAGCCTTAGCGCTGTCACCAGTTCAACAGAAGCGGTGGTAGGCAATAGTGCAGGGAATGTCATCATCACAAATCTGATAACCTCTACTGGTTGCTTTGGTACTTATAACATGACCGTAAATCCTTTGCCTTCACCAATAGTAGGCCCCACCAGTGTTTGCGAGCTGGATTCTGTATCATTATCAGACCCGGATGGCCCGGGTATATGGAGCAGTTTAAGCATTACGAATGCCACGGTGGGTTCCTCCTCGGGTGAGGTGACAGGTGTATCAACGGCCACAGTTACTACTACTGCTATCATTGTATATAGCGTAACCACTACAGGCTGTTTCACTACACTGAATATGAACATTAACCCGGCACCGGCTTCATGGACACCTACCAAGATGTGTATCGGCGACCCGGCGCTTACACTTACTTTGGGTTCAGGCCCGGTAGGTACCTGGTCGAGCGACAACATCCCTGTTGCGGGTGTAGGCTCATCTACAGGTATTGTAACTGCAACGGGCGGTACAGGTACTGCAAATATTACCAATACCATTGCATCAACAGGGTGCTTCCGAACGGAGGTGTTTACTGTAAACCCATTGCCTGCGGTTATTACCGGCACTACCAATGTAGTATGTACAGGCAGTACTG